>ERZ795056.1077-NODE-1077-length-32324-cov-7.283089_pt1 | contig 32324 bp, 33 predicted proteins | sample MGYA00375140_ERZ795056 | MGnify/ENA primary metagenome ERZ795056 (study PRJEB30185, sample SAMN05720227) | activated sludge metagenome | isolation source: Anaerobic digester | place: USA | collected 2015-03-09 ... | reverse complement strand
TGGAGTCCGGATCGATGGCCACGCGGACATCGGGTGATCCGTAGACATAGACTGCGATCGAGTCCGACGGGACCGAGGCTTCAACATCACCGCTGATCAGGCGTGCCGGCCCGCAGGTTCCGTTGCTGAGCGCATCGGTATCGTGCTTGCCTTCAACCGTCCAGACGAATTCCTGGCCAAAAACGTAGGTTGTTGCCGGCGTGGTCGCCGAGAGAACAACAACGATCTTTTTATTGCTGTTGGCAAACCCGATTTTTGTCCCGAGACGGATGGTGGCTTTGAGCCCGCTGACGGCAAGAGCGTATTTGCCTGAAACCGGGGTACTGCCGGCAAGCGTCAGCGTTTCCAGGGCACCATCGTTGTTGGCATCGGCCTGGACGGATGCAATGGACAATCCCGAATAGCCGGTGGGCAGGGTGACCGTCAGCTCGTCCACACCGGCGTTGTCGGCGCTCGAAAAGAAAGGATTGATGTAGTTGGTGAACGTCAATGTCGTATTGACCGAAACGTATTTTGGAAAGACCTCGGCGTAGGAAGAATTATCACGACTGACCGAAGAACGGATCAAAAACGAGTTGATCCTGGCAGGATTGATGGTGCTGCCACTTCCCTGAAGGCCTGCTGCAACGTAGAAGAAAAAATCGGTGTTCCATGAAAAATTGTGGCTGTAGTCGACCGGGGCCACAGCGTAGCTGTTCAGGTTTGTCCCGTTGTGCAGGAAGGTGATGCTGGATCCGTCGTGATACAGGCCAAGACGCTGGGTGGTGCTTATATTCGCTGCACCTGTGTTGAAGATCACATCGGACGTGTTGTATGGCATGGCTGCCGGTACCTTGGTCATGTTGTCCGAAAAGGCAAAGCCGGCGAGCGCGTTTCCTCCAGTGGAATTGAACCCGACCGAGGCCCATCTGTCGACCGAGATCACCATGCCGAGATCGAGGACACCCTTGTTGTTGATCGTCCAAGTCAACTGGTCAAGAATGACCAGAGCTCCGATCGGCTTTTCGGGACTGGCGGTAAACCGGCTCATGCTTCGGATTCCGCGTGTCAGCAGCCCCCCGTCGCGGTTCTGGTACCGGTCACCTCAAGATGGGTGCCGGTATCCGTAAAGGTGTACGTGTCGGGCGCTATCACTCCGCGCTGGAAATTGGTCAATGTCCAGACCGTTTGCCCTCCGGCCTGAGCAAGATTGCTGTCGTTGAAGTCATCCAGAAAATAGTACCCGGACAGCGGTACGGTGAGGGTCATGAGGGTGCAAAAGACCACAAAAATGCCGGGCACCCAGGGGCGCCAGCGTGCGGGTTTTTTCATGCGCAATCTCCATATCCAACGAATTTGTGTGTTATCCCCCGGGCCAGGATGAGAGCGCATGATGAGAGACGGACCCGTACTGGAGCATACGGCAATTCACAGGAAAAACTCAATAGTTCGGAATGACAATATTACTGAATTATGGTTCAATACCGTCACGGGCGGTTTTTTCCGGCCAGGCTGCACCGATCAGGGCCGCCAGGATCAGAAGACCGCCGCAGACAAGCGAGAGCGTCAGCGATTCCGAAAACAGGGCAATCCCGAGAACCGCGGCCAGCAGGATGCGCGAGGAAGAGACGATGGCACCCCCGGCGGCGCTGATGTGACGGTATCCCGCTGTCAGGAGGACCTGGCCGACAACGCCCAGGATCCCGCCGCCGGCCAGAGCCAGGATGACCGAGAGCTTGTGGGGCAGGACAAAAACGGGAAGCAGGAACATCCCGTTGACAAGTATCCCGACGGTAAAGAGCCAAAAGACGATTGTCCAGATTCCATCGTGCTTCCGGGCTTCCCGCAGGCAGGGGATCGCAAACCCGGCGACCAGACCCGAGACCAGTCCAAGGAGATCTCCGGGCGTCAGACCACCCAGGTCAGGACGGAGGACAAGGCTGGCTCCACCAAGGGCCAGGACGAGCAGGAGGTAATGCAGGGGGCGGGTGGCTTCACGGTTGATCCATGGTGCAAACAGCAGGACAAAGGCCGGGTAGGTCATGTTCAAAAGATTGGCATTGGTGACCGTCGTGGTATCGAGGGCCGCAAAAAACAGCAAGACGGAGATGGTGTTGGCGACAGCCCGTAAAAACACCCAACGCGGGGATTGCGGCTTGAAACTTCGGGTGGTGCGCAGGAGGACCAGGCCGGCCACCAGAAAGCCGCAGGCAAAGCGGACAAAGGACATCTGGATCCCCGGGACGCCTTCCTCGAGCGAGGCGTGTTTGGCGAGGACTGTCGCGAGAACAAAGCAGAACTCCGCCACAAGGACGAGTCCTGCTCCGAAGAGAGGGGTGCGTGTGCGGTCTGGAAGGTGCACCATGGTGTCCCGGCTGCCGTCAGGGTCGGATATCACCCCGGAGATGCAGGAAAACTACTGTGCCAGCCCGAGCTTGCGGAGTTTATCGTAGGCGGATCGGAAATCATCGGAATTGAGGATGGCGGCAGGAAGTCGACCGATGGCTTGACCATAGGCGCGGCCCGCAGGCTGCATGCGCTGGCGGAATTCGGAACTCTTGCCCAAGAGCGTCTTGGCGTCAACACTCCCGGAAAACTCGTCGCTGATCTGCTTCAGTTCGTTTTGCATCCGCGTGACAACGGAAGCGAAGCGATCGAGTGAAACGACGGCCTCGGCAGGAGTGCGGATATTTGTCACACCCTGTGTCAGGGTCTGGACTTCGGAGATGGCCTTGATGAGGACCGCATCGATCCGGGTGATTGCCTCGTCCGTGCGATCTGCGGCGGAGAGAATGGCAGGAAGAAAGGTGACAAAGAGGATGGCAGCGGAGATCCGGATGCGTTTCATGGAGTATCCTTTGGGAAGAATGGGCACATGTACAGTATAGTGCAGATGTTCCCGGACAAGCAAGGAGATCACCGGTTCGCAGGCTCGGGATTCAGGTGGATATCACAAGAATATCATGGGTTTCCGGGATTCACTCGCCATTATTGTACTTTCGTGAAGTGTGCCTCTGATTGGCCGTCTGTTCAAGAATCGGCAACATGGCTGCCGATGATGAAAGTATCTTTATCGTGAGTTCAAGAAGGCTCAAAGAGATGCGGGGCAGCCATGGCGTTTGAGATCGAATCACTGAACGAGAGTATCCGTCAGGAGAGCACGTTTTTGCGGGTGATCCGCATCAACGAGGGGATCAAGCGTATTTCCGATCTCTCCTTCAACATCCGTCTGCGCGCCATCAACACCCTCATCTTTGCCTACAAGCACCAGGAAACCCGGTCCGGAATCCCCGTGATCTCCGGCGAGATGATCAAGTTCAGCATCGAGCTTGAGGAGCATGCCGTCAACATCACTCGCGTGGCGCACGAGATGTTGGGCCATATCACCTGGTTCACCAAGCGCGACCGGATGCAGCAGTATTTCGAGCGGATCTCGAATCTCCTGCGTCGGATTGAAAATCGTGATACAGGCGACGTCGTGCTTGGCCGGATCCGGAACGGGTATGCGGCCGTCAGGTCGCGGACGTTTACCGCAACCTCGGACGGGATGAAGCACCTTTTTGCCGGGATCAATGTCCTCCTGCGCTTCTGCATGACCGGGCGCGTGCTCGGGACGATGACCCGGATCGAATCGGCGCGCTCGGGGCGGGATAGAGCCTATTTCATGAAACTGGCCGACGATTTCCGGGGAGCCATCCGTGAAACGGAGACCATCCTCCGGACCTTGGCCGAAATCGACCGGGACAAGGACAAACGCTGAGGTTTGGACAGCTTTTTGATGAACAACCTCAGGCCGTTTGCCTCAATTCTGAGAAAATTTAATCCGGGACTCCAAAATTCTCAAATTTGAGAAAAATTATGTCCGTAAATCAATCCGGGATTGCACAGTGTGTACAATTTACCCACCCCCGGAGCGGAACTCCGGGAGGGGCGCTGTTATTTCCACTGAATTTCTTTGGCTGCTGAGCCGCGTTGCGCCAAGGCGAAGTGCCCGTAACGCAGTGGAGGGTGATGGCGCAGAAAAACGAAGCGACATAGGGATACTGCCTATTTCCACTGGAACTCTTTTGCGGCCGAGCGATAGGCGGAGTACCCGTAACGAAGTGGAGGGTAATGTCGCCGAGCCGCGTTGCGCCAAGGCGAAGTGCCCGTAACGCAGTGGAGGGTGATGGCGCAGAAAAACGAAGCGACATAGGGATACTGCCTATTTCCACTGGAACTCTTTTGCGGCCCGGTTGTGCTCCGCCCCCGTTTTGGAAAAAACATGTGTCCCGTCATTGCGCGAGACAAAATAGAGATAGTCGTGTTTTTCCGGATCGGCGGCGGCAGCGATGGATGACTTGCCCGGATTGGCGATCGGTCCGGCCGGATAGCCGGCATGGAGGTAGGTGTTGTAGGGCGATTCCCGCTTGAGATCCGAGTAAAACAATTTTTCACGGACCTCGCCAAGGATGTACTGGATCGTGGCACAGCTCTCAAACTTCATGCCGATCCGTTCCCGGTTGACAAACACCCCTGCGATCTTCGGCCGTTCGAGAGAGCTGGCCGCTTCCCGCTCGACGATCGAGGCCAGGATGATGGTTTTATAGAGACCGAGCGGCGAGGCGGCCATCCGGGCGATCAGGTCCCGGCCAATCTGCTGCCGGAAATTGGCGAGCATCATCCGGACGACGTCCCGGGCCTTGGCACCGAAGGGAACCATGTAGGTATCGGGGAAGAGGAATCCTTCGGTTGTCTTGGCGGCGGGCAGGGCAGCCTCCAGGCCGGCTTCCCGCAGGAGGGAGATATCTGCGGCCGCATCCAGAAAATCCTGCTCCTTGATCATCAGACCGCTCGCCGCGATGATGCGGGCCACATGGCGGTTGTCTTTTCCCTCGGGGACGGTGACGCGGACGGTATGGGCCTTGCCTTCGAGGAGGATGTCCAGGATCTCGTGTACCGACATCCCGCTTTCCAGCTTGTAGTACCCGGCCTTGATCCGGGAGGACGCGTCACGGAGTTTTCCGATAAACTTGAAAAACGTGATGGATCGGATCACGCCTTCGCTGGAGAGATCGTCCGCGACTTTGTAAAATCCGGAACCTGGCTTGACGTGATAGAGAAATTCCTTTCCGCCTTCCATGGGGGAGGAACCAAGATGGAACCAGGCTGCCACGAGACCGATGGCCAGGACGGCGACGATGGGCAGCACAATATATTTTTTGTGAGACATAGGGAGAACTCCATGCGGAATGTATTCCCGGTAAAGATACTTCAGGAATCAAGGGGACGCAATGCGAAGGTGTACTGACCACAACGCCTGCTGTTCTTTTTCAAAAGGGGACTGGCATATCCAAGGTGGTCCTGCTCAGGGCCGTTGTTCGGGATACGACGCACCTGGTCTCTGTCACAGAGACGGCTGACGCAGGGAGACGATTTTCCCGGAGGGGTGACAGAAGCCACCCCCATTGATCGGGATTGTCGGAAACGAAAAAAAGCACCCGGATCGAGTGCCTTTGTCCAGCAGCGGTGTCGCGAATCAGCTCTTCTTGTTGATCGTTTCGATGAGGACGTCGAGTTTTTGTGCGATCTCGTTGACTTGGCCCTCCATGCGGCGGATGCGCTGGTTAGCCTTGTGGAAGCCCTTGAAAATCAGGTGTTTGGTGTTTTCGATTTGGTTGACCGTGTGTTCGAGGTGTTCGCGGGTCTTGATCATGCGCGCCTCAATGATGTCTGTCTCGGTCTTGATGTTGGTCAGCTTGTTGTAAATCTCGTCGGCTGCAATCTCCATATATGGGGCCTCCTCGTGATTTGGCTGCTCATGGAACAGAGAACCCGTTCCATGACTGCACTATAGACCGCTCCAGTGACTCTGTCAAGAGAGAACGCACGGAATGTCCACGTTCGGGACAGTCCGAGGAGGGGCAGCATGCGTTCTGAAGGCTCCAGTCGGGGTGGTGTTTGATGGAGATGCTGTGCCGGAGCAGTCCACAGCATGATCGTGGGTGTGCAAAAACACCCTGCGCGGGTGGCGCAGGGTGTCGTCAAGAAACAGAGAGTGCAATGGTTGGAACCGGTCAGAATCTCCTGACCGCACGAACCTTGTAGACCGTCAGCTTGCTCAAATATATTTCGTAGCCGCTATAGTCCGTGGCGCCGTTCATTTTCCAGCCCTGGGAAGCCCCCGCTACACCACCGTCCGTGGACGACCAGTAGTAGGCGTCTGCCGTAAAACCGCCGAGCCCGCTGTGGTGCAGGTTTTCGTGCAACAGCCCCAGCTCGTAGATTGCGGGCAGATGCCAGTCAGAATACCCGCCGCCGGTGTAGGACTTGGCGACGTAGGCGGCGCTTGAGGTCGCGTAGCCGGCGTAGGTCAGTATCCGGGTTGTATTCGTGATTCCCGAGTTGATGATCAAATCCGGACCGTACCCGTGGGGTGTGTCGCCGGACGATCCGCCCCAGATATTGTCGGCCTGGTCAACCGGAGCAGCCACAAGACCCTTGCCGGCTCCGTCATTGAAAAAGACGAGACCGCCGGCTTGCGTCGAGCCAAAGGCCCAGCCCGAATTGAAGCTGGTTTCGGTAAAAGAGGGTTGTCTTGAAGGGGTCAAGCCGCTTTCCTTCGTTGAAAAAAGAAAAAACCAGCAGGTTGTAGGAAGCAAACATCAGGGGGCGGGAGAGGTAGGTTGTCCGGTACCAGAACATCGCGGATTCTTTTGTCGATGCCGTCGAAAACAAAAAGTGTGACAGGCAGATCATGACAAAAAACGCAAATGAAACGATGCAGGCGATGGTCGTATCATCTTTGTGCTTTGTATACGCGAAGCGGGGAATCCAGTACAGGCAGTAGAGGATGCTGGAGAGATACAGGTATTCATGCAGGTTCATGACTGTTCCCGAATGTGCAGGTGTCTCTTCTGGCTGACTGATGATGGAGATTCGAATATATTGTGGATTTGCCCGGATTTCAAGAGTGCAGGCAGTGAAATTTGCGGCCGGCCTGGCAGGTCTTTGGCGCGGGATCCTGCCAGGCCGTGAGCGCGTTCATTTTTCGGACGCATCCACGAGGGCCTGCACCCCGGTTACTCCTGCGGTTGTAACCAGGCCGGTCACCCGTCCGGCGAGGGTGCCGTTTTTGCGGAAGACCAGGACCGTGATCGTGTCCGGCGTCATGCCCAGCGCTTCGAAGGCCTTGCCGTCCCAGTCGCACAACACAGGGAGGGCGGGGACGGACTTCCGCAGGCCTTCGCGGATGGAATTGTTGGAGACGAAAAAGGGGACGCCATCAAGATTGGCCAGCCCGATGATGCGAACCCGCTGTCCCAGTACCGGATCAAGGCGTGCCTTCCAGGCCTTGCTGTACTCCGCTGTCTTGCGCTGGTCGCCCCCGATGATGATCAGGGTCTTTCCCGAAAAGAGGGATTGCCAGGTGTGTCTTTTCATGAACTGGTCTTCGAGGGGAAATCCGGTCTTGGCCGCAAGAATTTCGGTGATCAGGATTACAAGCAGTATGGTGAACAACCTCAGGCGCATGATGGGCCTCCTTTGCCGGTTGACAGACGCAGCATATCGCATGACTGACACCCTTTGGGGCATGACGTAAGTTCCGCGAAGCGTTTTCCCCCGTGGAAGGAGGAGCGCGCATGCGGGAGGGAGCCCGGATGGGTCCCCGGGTTTTTCACGGCGAACCGGAACCTGTTGGCCGGACGACGTTCCTCATACAAAAAAACCGGGAGGACAGTGTGACTCCCGTTACCCGAGCACCGCCTTGCGCAGGCGGATGGACTTGGGCGTGACCTCGACCATCTCGTCGTGGCGGATGAACTGGAGGGCCTGTTCCAGTGAAAGCGGGATGACGGGAGTCAGGATCACGTTTTCGTCCTTCCCGGCTGCCCGCATATTGGTCAGTTTTTTTGTCTTGCAGGGGTTGCAGGCCAGGTCTTCCTCGCGATTGTGTTCGCCAAAGATCAGACCGGCGTAGACCGGCATCCCGGGGGTCACGAACATCCGGCCGCGGGGTTCGAGATGGAAGAGCGCGTAGGCGACGGTTTCGCCCTGACGGTCGGAAACCAGGGAGCCGGTGTGGCGGCTGGGGAAATCGCCCCGGTAGTCATCATACCCGGCAAACGAGGAGTTCATGATCCCGGTGCCCTTTGTGTCGGTCAAAAACTCGTCGCGGTAGCCGATCAGGGCCCGGGAGGGGACGTTGAAGTCGACGCGGACACGGCCGGAGCCGTGGTTGGCCAGATTGGTCATCCGGCCCTTGCGGGAGGAGAGTTTTTCCATGACGACACCGAGATACGCTTCTTCGCAGTCAATGGACAGGTGCTCGATCGGCTCCTGCTGGATACCGTCCTTGTCCTTGTAGATCACCTGGGGCCGGCCGACACAGACCTCGTAGCCCTCCCGGCGCATTGTCTCGATCAGGATGGCAAGCTGGAACTCGCCGCGACCTTTGACGATAAAGCTGGTCCGGTCGGTGCACTCCTCGACCTGGATCGAGACGTTGCGCAGTGTCTCCTTGAGAAGGCGTTCGCGGATCATGCTGGATTGGACGAATTTTCCCTCGCGACCGGCAAAGGGGGAATCGTTTTGGGTGATTTTGACCGAGACCGTCGGCTCGTCCACGGTGATCCGGGGCAGGGCCTTGGGTTGGTCGCGGTTGCAGATCGTATCGCCGATCTTGACGTCCTCGATCCCGGACAAAATGATGATGTCACCGGCTTCGGCCGAAGTCACGTCCTTGTACTGGGCTCCGGCGTAGGACTGGAGCTTGGTCACCCGGAGTGGCCGCACCTGTCCGTCCTCGCCCATGCAGACCAGGGCATCGTTGCAGGAGACCCGTCCGTTGACGATCCGTCCGATGGCCAGGCGCCCCAGATAATCGGAGTAGCCGTAATCGGAGACAAGCATCTGGAAGGGGGCGGTCTCATCGTACTGCGGACCGGGGATCTCGTCGATGATGGTATCCAGGAGGGGAACGAGATTGGTGGATGGATCATCCAGGGAACGCTTGGCGATCCCGTCCCGGCCGATTGCATAGAGCAGGGGAAACTCGAGTTGCTCTTCGGTGGCGTCCAGGTCGATCAGGAGGTCATAGACCTCGTTGACGACCTCCTGGGTGCGCGCATCCGGGCGGTCGATCTTGTTGATCACGACCACGAGCGAGAGTTTTGCGGCCAGCGCTTTGGAAAGGACAAATCGCGTCTGGGGGAGAGGCCCCTCGGAGGCGTCAACCAGGAGAATGGCGCCATTGGCCATCGAAAGGGCGCGTTCGACCTCGCCGCCAAAGTCGGCGTGGCCGGGTGTGTCGATGATGTTGATCTTGGTATTGCGCCAGGAGACGGCGCAGTTTTTGGCGGCAATCGTGATGCCGCGTTCGCGTTCGAGGTCCATCGAGTCCATCAGGCGCTCGGCGACTTCCTGGCCTTCGCGGAAGGTGCCGGACTGGCGGAACATGGCGTCTACAAGAGTTGTCTTGCCGTGGTCAACGTGGGCGATGATGGCAATATTGCGGATTGTGTTGTTTGTTGTGAGATGTCTTATCATAGGTAGACAAATATACGCAGGCGACCCGCCATCGCTTCATCTCTTGTGCACCGAAAAGCGGATTTTCATGCCGATATGTGATACCATCAATTTCGGTCGGAGCGGGGAGCAGGCATGATCAATACAATACGGATACTGGTTTTGGTCGTCTTTTCACTGGCCCTGATTGCGGCTGTCCGGGGACGTCGGGCGCAAGCGCCAGACCGGTTGATGCTGCCCTCTACGGACATGCAGGAGCCGGGCAAATTCTGGCTGGCAGATGACAGATTGTATGTGATCGTCCCCGGGCGCGAGCTCAGGATCTACAATATTGCGGATCTGGCCAATCCGGCCCTGTCTGCAACCATTCCGGCAACAAACACGAGCGAACTCGCAGTCCTCCCGACAGACGACGGGCATGTGGTCTACATGGACAACGCTGGCAGTCTCGATATCTACCGGATCGCGCCGGGAAGTGCCCCCCTCCTCGTCCGGTCATTGGCCGGAGTCTGTGATGTGACACAATATCCGACTGGTGATTGGGAATATGATGAAGACGCCTACGGCTGTGGTTCGTGCTACCAGAGCGATACCGTCGGCAATTTTTCCTCCGGCAGTACGGGGGGCAGTCTGGCACGTTTTGCGGTTGCGGGTGACTACCTGTATACACTGCGCTCCGGGCGCATCAAGGTGTTTCAGCTCAGGGGCGGTATTGCCAGCCCGGTTGATCCCCTGTCGCTGGGTGAGTACTCGACAGCCTGGGATATCGAGACCATCCATTCCGCGCTGGGAAACCTCTTTATGGGTGCGGCTTCGGGTGTCCATGTCTACTCTCTGAGCAACCCGGAGGCACCGGTACGGATAGGCGGTCTGACGCATGTCCGGGCCCGTGATCCCATCGTCGTCGAAGAACCGTATGCCTATGTTACCCTGCGGGACGGCAATTTTTCTGACGGAGGACCGCTTTCACGGCTTGAAGTCCTGCGCCTGAATGACCTGACCAATATGGAACGCATCCGCACGATTGGAGTCGGGGCTCCCTATGGGTTGGCCGCCAAATCCGGCTATGTGTATGTCTGTGACCGTGAGAATGGCGTTCTTGTATACAGCCAGCCGGCCACAAATACCCTCGCCGGTCCCGGGGCCAAAATTGGCGGGATTGATCCGCGGGACGCCATCATCCGGGATTCGACCCTGCTTGTCAATGGACGCGGGGAGGTCCTTCTCTATTCGATAGCCGAACCACTCCAGCCGGTGCTGCTCTCAAAGATTGTGATCGAGTAGACACTGGGAGGTTGTGTGTCTGGAGAGCGTGAAATCATTCAGCGCCGGCGTGCAGGTCTGACTATACTTCTTGCGTTGGGACGACGTTCAGCTTCGCCCCAACGCGATTCTTTTTTCCGGAGTCCCGCCATGCCAGTCCAGATCTTTGGCCGCAAAAAATGCCGAGAAACGCAAAAAGCCCTGCGATTTTTCAGCGACCGGCGCATCCCGGTCCATTTTGTCGACCTGGCCGTCAAACCGATCTCCCCGGGCGAAATTGATGCCATCGCCCGGGTCATTCCCTGGGAAAGATTGCTGGACGAGAGCAGTTCCGAGTGGCGGGACAACCGGCTCGACCGCATGCTGATGGAGCCAAAGGACAAGCTCCTGCGACACCCTGGTATTCTGCGCACCCCGGTGGTGCGCCTGGGAAAAGACGCCGCCGCCGGGAATGAACCGGCCCGCTGGCAGGCCATGGCCGATGCGGCCAAGGGCGGCTGAAGTATTACGAATTTATCATGCGACTCCGGGAGTATTGACCACTGTATTGCACAACTGTGATGGATACTCCCGGAGTCGCACCACTCTTTTGCAATACAGTGCCCCGGTTGTGCCCTATTCACTCACCCTGTTGGCAAGCTCCTGACCGGCGGCAAACTGCCGGATGCTTTCCAGCGTGGTCCCCGCGATATTGACGAGGGCCTCGCTGGTCAAAAAGGCCTGGTGCGAGGTGATCAGGACATTGTTAAAGGTGAGGAGGCGGGCCAGGACATCGTCCGGGATGGTTGAGTCCGAGAGATCCTGGTAAAACACACCGGCCTCCTCTTCGTACACATCCAGGCAGGCGCCGCCGATGCGGTGCGCCTTCAAGGCCTCGACGAGGGCGGCCGTATCGACCAGTCCGCCCCGGCTGGTGTTGACGATGATCACGTTGGGTTTCATCAGGGCCAGCGAGTGGAAGTTGATCATGTGGTAGGTCTCGTGGTTGAGGGGTGCCAAAAGCGAAATGAAGTCGCTTTCGGCGTAGAGCTGCTCGCGGGGGACATACTCGGCACCAGCCTCGCGTGCCCAGGCTTCGTCGGGAAACTTGTCGCTGACGAGCACCCGGCAGCCGAAACCCTTCGCGATTCCGGCCAGGATCCGCCCGATCCGGCCTGTCCCGACGATCCCGAAGGTCTTGCCATAGAGGTCAAACCCGACCAGTCCCTGGAGTGAAAAATTCCCCTCGCGGACACGGTTGAAGGCACGATGGATTTTCCTGTTGAGGCAGAGGAGCAGGGCGACGGTATGCTCGGCCACGGCGTAGGGCGAGTAGGCGGGGACGCGCACGACAGGGATCCCGGCCCGGGCAGCGGCCCCGAGATCGACATTGTTGTAGCCGGCACAGCGCAGGGCGATCAGGCGGACACCTGCTGCGGCGAGCCGGCTGATGCTGGCTTCGCCCACCTCGTCATTGACGAAGACGCAGACCGCGTCGTGCCCTTCGGCCAGTCGGGCCGTGTCCGGGTTTAAACGCATTTCATAATATTTGATTTCATAACGATCCGGCTCTGCGTCATTGGCTGCGGCCACTGCCTCGTCGAAATACTGCCGGTCATATTTTTTTGCGTCAAACAAACCAATCCTGATTTTGTCGCCGGTCATACCCGTTCTCCTGCTGCTTTTTTTATGGTGAACAGCCTCCGGTCGGGCATGCTGCGGCTGTGGCATCTCGACGCTGCCCCCGGGGCGGTTTTCAGTATACAATAGAGGAGTGCACAAGCACCATGTGATTTCTTTCAGAGGCATGTGCGATGCCGCGCTTTTTTGTGGGGGCCGTTTTTTATGTAAAAAACGGCCCCCACACCCCCAAAAAACCCGCCCGGAGTGAGACATTCCCCTTCGGGGACTTCGCCTTGTCTCAACCCTTCGCTGGTGGACTTCCTGTCCGCTCAGGGCGGGCTCATCCCTCTGCGAGGACTTCGCCTTGTGCCCTGCCGGGCTCCTGTCAGCACATCCTGTGCTGAGCAACTGCACTTTCAGCCAACAAGGGCATGCCCTCCCTTAAAGGACAGAGGCTTATTTAGAAGACCATTTCAGGCTGTATACAGCGGGGAAGATCCGGTGACAGTTTGATAGAAAAAATAGTATGCAAGATTGCGAAATTTCCATAGCTTATGGAAAAGAGATGAAAGGTGTTTAGTGTGAGAAAATATATTTTCATAGCGTTTATGGGTATAGTGGTGGCCTGTTCCAGTGCCGGCGACATTGTTTTTACTCCTTGCGCGGAAACAAATGCTTCCGGGAAGCCGGAATTTGTTCCAGGGAGTGTTCTGGTGCAGTTCAGGTGCAAACAGGATATCAAGATGACAATACAACAGCGGGCGAGGGTCAATCGGGCTGGTGCGATGGTTGTACCAAAGGTTACGGTTCTTGAAATGGATGCTGGTTTGATCGACCAGGAAGGCACATCCAGGCAGGATTCACCAGACAGGGGCGAGCTTGTGCTTGCTGAGTATGGAGATCTGTCGCCGGAAGAAACACTGGCTGTAATACGTGAGTTGAGCAATGAAACAAATGTTGTATACGCCGAGCCGGATTATTATTACGACTACTACTATATTCCGAACGAATTGACTCAGATGGGCCATGCGTTGACGAATTTGCATATCATCAGGGCGCCGCAGGCATGGGATGTGACAACCGGGGCAAGTTCGGTAGTTGTTGGTGTTATTGATGACGGGGTGGATTATACCCATCCTGACCTGCGAAATAATATCGTGCAAGGGTATGATTTTGGAAGTAACGACTGGGATCCGATGCCATGTGAAGGAGACAGTCATGGGACACATATCGCCGGGATTATTGCGGCTCAGGGAAACAATCTGCTTGGGTCTGTTGGTGTTGCCTGGAATGCCCGGGTTATGCCACTTAGAAAAGGAAAAGCAGGGGAGGATAGTAGAGTTACCGCATCGAAATTTTCACAGTGTGTGACACATGCGATAAAAAACGGTATCAAGATTATTAATTGTAGTTGGGGAAGTAAAAATGCCAGCCAGACAATGTATAACACGATCAAGTTGGGGATGGTGTACAATGTCCTGTTTGTCATAGCGGCTGGAAACAAGACGGTGGGTGATACCGAGCGACAGTATCCGGCCAGTCATGGGCTGGACAATATCATATCCGTTGCGTGGTCAGAAAACAATGATGAGCTTTCCCCTCATTCCTGTTTTGGGATCCCCCATGTTGATATAGCTGCACCTGGGCAGTGGATTTATTCAACAGTTCGCAATGGGTTGTACGATTATAAGCGAGGAACTTCGATGGCGGCACCGCAGGTTGCTGGAGCGGCCGCACTCGTCAAATCCCTGCATCCTGACTGGAGTTTTCGGCAGATCAAGGCAGCGATTCTCGACAATGCTGACAGGGTTCCGGCGTTACAGGGCAGGGTCGTGTCCGGTGGTCGATTAAATTTGTTTCATGCTCTTGTGCCGGTTATCGGTCATGATGCGATTAATCAAAGCCATGTCGGGCAGTTCTTTCGGGTCGAAGGTGTCATTACCAATACCTACAATACGGGAGAAATCTGTTTCCTGGATTTTCCGGTTGGCTCGAACAGGTTCGTTGGTATTGTCTGGCCGGAAAACTATGCTCTTTTCGGAGGCAGTCCCGAGCTATTTTTCCGAAACAAGCGGGTCAGAATCAGTGGCAGGATAGCGCAATATGGCTCCAAGTTTGAGATCATTATCAGGAATCGGGATCAGGTTGAAATCCTTGATTAAAGGCCAGGAGACGGTGGGATGCTAAGACAACTATGTGTATTAACCCTATTGAGCACAATATGCTCGTGTTCGTCGGGTAATGATAACTATTTTGAACCAGAACCGATCAGCGATTACCCGGACAGCCATTTGAGGGTTGTTAACCGGTCAGGTGACGATATATTTTTGTTTAATACGTATTTGGAAGTCTCATCAGTGCTTGGTGGAGTTCCGGAAAATGTTGATATAGGAATAAAGCCATTTTTCGGTTTTACGGTCCTGAAGGTAATTCGCTATGAAGAGTATTTGAGTGTTCGTCCAGACTTTTCCAACTGTCGGGTGATAGCGACAGCCTTTGCCTATGTTGCTGAAGACGGGGTGGCAGTAAAGACGATTAAGAAGACGAATGTTGGTGTTGACAGGGTGGTGTTTCGAAACACATCCGGCAAATATGTCGAAATCAAGCGGGATTCCTGGTATGGTGAGACCGCAACGCATCTGGCTCCGTACGAAGAGCAATCGATGTATCTGTCTGCCGGAACGCATGTGCTGTATTCGGGATTTATCGAAGTCTACAAGATTGGCACAGATGTGATTGGCGTCGGACGTCGTTTTAATCTGGCGGCCTTGCCTTCAATTCAAACAAGCGGGAGTGGTGCGCGCTATCCGTGCGAGGTCCGTGAGGAAGCAAGCCCTGAGATCAAGGATGTTCATCTGTTCGTTAAAAATCGGAGTCCGGAACGAACGGCCTTGGTGTATGGAGGAAAGATGTTGTCAAGTACGCTTGATCGTATGACGATTGCGCCATCAGGTGGTGCCGGGGTGTATCGATTCTCTGAGGATGGCAAGACATTTGCAGCCTTGACGCTTGCTTTGAGCAACGCTAACGGGGTTGTGTCACCGGCGTTTGCGGAGAGCCTGCATCTTAATGCGGGTCAGGCAGCATATCTTGTCTATTCGGGCTCAATCAGCAATGGAGCATGGTCTCTTGAGAGTGATTTTGCGGCTTTTGTAAACAAATAAATTGCCATAGACATCCAGTCCGCACAATTTCGCCGGGGCAGACCCCGTAAAAACACCCTGCTTGACACCCCCCTCCAGTCGGCTATCTTTATATGGTAGCAATGCGAATAAAGACTAAGGACGGTATCATGGCCGAACTCGAAGTATTCGAAAAACTGCCGCTCGGCGGCATGAACATCCGCGAAATCCCCAAAATCCTCGATGCCGAAGCACCCGCCATCTGCCGCGAGATGCTGGCGCGTCAGGTCGCTGCCCTCAAACCCTGTGGCGTCAGTCTTCCGGCTGACCATGTTGTCCTCATGCTTGGCGGGTCCAACGGGATTCTCAGGGCGGTTGCCATCCAGTTGCTGTTTGGCGAAAAGGTCCCGGTGTATGCGGTCCATTACGACCGGCGGATGATGATCGGTTCGTATCACGTCGATGCCATCAAGGAACTCGCGGCCCAGCGCGGTGTGGATACGCAGTGGTTCAATACCGACGCGACCGACCCCAAGGCCATTGATGAAGTGATTGCCGAGCTGAAAAAGAAATACAAGGTGGTCCACCTGATCAACGGGATCGCGGCCGGGGCGACCAAGCGCTACAAGGAACATGGCTCGATCAATGTGCGCGATCTGGATGTGGAGTACAACAAGGTCCTGCAGTACCCGGATTTTTCAAAACTGGAGAACATCCGCAAATTCGGTCTGGTCGAGGTTCCGCTGGCTGATGACGCCGATATCGAACGCACCAATAAATTCATGGGGACATCCACGACCATCTGGGCCGAGCCGCTGGCTGCTGCCGGGCTTCTCGTCAAGGGCACAAGCATCGTGGCCTTTGCCGATTATGATTTCGAAAAGGATGACCCGGTCTACGGAATGGGACCTCTGGCCGGCGCCAAGATCCTGCAGCGCGAAAGCATGAACCAGGTCCGCGAGAAACTGGGTGCCAGGGCTGTTCGCCTCTGCTATCCCGCCATGGACACCACGGCCATCGGGGCCATTCCCGGCGGACTTCTCATGTTTGCGGTTTCGACCCAGGTGCTGGCCGAAAAAGGCAAGTTCAAAAACCTGATGGCCCTGGCCGCCGAAACGATGGCGATCTTCAAACCGGGCTACGCCGATGCCGAGCTGCGGACGGATGCCGACTTCCAGAGCATCCTTGCCGAGATGCACAAGCGCGAGGACGAATTGACCCCGGGAAACATCCGCGAAAAGCTGGCCCTCCTGCCCACGATCGACCTGCCCTGACATACGCAAGCAATACCAACAAGAAGCCGTCCGGAGATTCAGCGGACGGCTTCTTGTTTTGCCAATGACACCGTGGGCGGTTGCCCGGAACTGCCCGATCGGGTGTTTATTTCATGTCCTGCAGTTTCTTGACGGCGTCGGTAAATTCCTTTGAATTCCGGTTTTCTTCGGGCAAGGCCTGCAGTGCGGCACCGAAACGCTGTTCTGCTGCCCTGGTTTCCCTCATGACGGACTTGTGGGCTTCTTTCAGTTTCGTTTTGTTGAATGATTGTGCGGGAAATTTGTTTTCGAGGCCGGAGACTTCGCTTTTGATGGAAAGAACGGTCGTCAGGAATTTGCCGACAAGATCGGCAGCCTCCTGAGCGGTTTTGACGTCCTTGATCTTTGCCGTGACGGCGTCAATCTTGACGATCGTTTTTTGATGATCTCGCCAGCGGCCTTGATGGCATCCTCTGTGCGATCTTCGCTTTTTCCACAGGCGACCCCGAGAGCCAGCAGGATGATGAGTGCGAATACAACGGACAAATGCTTCATGGTACGCTCCTTGTACTCTGTCAGTAACTGTCCGTATCATGCAGCACGCACAGGTCAATTGTAAGCTGCATGATCCGCACGTATGCCGATTTTTCTTGCACTGCGGGGGGCGGTTTTGTGTGCTATACTCAAAACCGTTCGTAATGAAACCAGGTATATAGGGAGTCTGTGATGCAAAAACGGAGTGTACTGCGCTGGGTGCTGGTCTGTCTCATGCTTGTGCTTGTTGCCGGATTTGTCTGGGCCAGAGCCGGCGGTGGTGGTGGTGACAGTGGTGGCGGCGGCGGTGATAGCGACGGTATCGGAGCTCTTGTCTGGATGATTCTCGAAATCCTTGTCCATCTGCCCTTTCCGCTCAATATCATTGTTGTCTTGGTCATTATCGTGATCATCATTCTGATCGCCCGGGCCAAAAAGCGGCAGAGTATTCTCAACAAGATGCCCGATGGGCGCCCGGTGGACAAGGTGCGCGGGTATGACAAATTTGTGGCGGCCAATCCGGGATTCAATCCGGAGGAGTTTTATACCAAGGTCCGCAATGCGTTCATGGCTATCCAGGATGCCTGGCAAAAGCAGGAACTCGCCGGTGTGCGCCGCTTTCTTTCGGACGGAGTCTGGCAGCGTTTTGAATCCCAGTTCCGCATGATGCGGACACTCAAACAAAAAAACACGATCGAAAAACTCGAGATCCACAATGTGTCGATTGACAGGATCGATGTGGATGGATCCTATGACATCATCCATGTCGCGGTGCATGCCTCCATTATTGACCGCTTTGTCTGTGAAACCGATGCAAGCCTCAATTCGGGGGGCAAGGAAGATTTTGTGGAATACTGGTCCTTCATCAAAAAACGCGGGGCTGTGGCCAAGGACATGTATGGCAAGCCCTCCTGCCCGAATTGCGGAGGCGATCTTTCAGGCGAATCGGGCGAGTCGACCAAGTGTCCCTATTGCGGATCAATCACCAACTCGGGCGCTTTTGACTGGGTCCTGGCCGAAATCACACAGGCCGACGACTATATCGGAATCCATCCACGTCTGCGCGCCACTGAAAATCTGGCTGACAAGGTTGCCGATCTTGTCGGGGAGAGTGACGATTTTTCGGTGCAGTTGCTCGAGGACAAAGCCTCCAACGGGTATCTGCAGTTGTTGATCGGGCGCGCCCTGCGTGATCCGGCCATGTTCCGCCGGTTTACCAGCGATGATGTGTTCGAAAAAGAGCAGGCCGCCTTTGACAAACGGAATATCGTGTACAACAGGCTCTATCTCAATGACGTCAGCCTGTTGAGTGCACGCCGCGCCGGAAAAAAGAATGTTCTGGCTGTCGCGGTCCGTGCCTCGTTCCAGCGGGTCGTTCTGCAGGATAACGGATCCGTCGAAAAGCTGGATCACGGTGTCCTCTCGCGCACGGAGATCTTCTTGCTCGAACGCGATGCCGATGCTGCTGTCGCCAAGGGTTCGCTTTATGCCCATAATTGTCCGAACTGCGGTGGCCCGCTCGAAAATGCGTTGGATACCAAGTGTAAGTGGTGCGGCGCCGTTCTCAACAGTACCAGTCGCGAATGGATCATTACGGCTGTCATGCAGGTCCATGAGTACGATCAGTATGTTTCCGAACACAAATCCGAGTTTACCCTGAGGATCTCGCCCGATCTCCTGGAAAAAGCCTACGATGTACGGGACTTCGCTTTCAACAATGTCCTCGTCATGGTAGCAGCCGACGGGAAGTTCGACCAGGAAGAGATCGCCTTTGTCAACGAGATCGCCAAAAAGTGGGGCTACAATCCGCAACTTGTGGCAGCCATGATCCAGCAGGCTCCCAGTCTTGCGGTGCGCATGCCCGAGGGGCTCAAGCAGCGGGAAAAGGTCTTTGCGATGATGGAGAAAGCGGCCTACGCCGATGGCCGTGTGGATGAGGCCGAGCAGAAACTTCTGGAATCGGTCGCCAACGAGTACCTCAAACCCTTGCGGGAGGGAAGCCCCGAGGGAGGACAGAGCACGGGTGATCAGCAGGCTGGTTGACGGCTGATTGGTCCGGGTCGCGAGGCCGAAAAAATGGCGCCCCAGCATTTTCGGGGGCGCTATATTTTTTTGGTCGGTTTTTGATGAACAATCTCACCTCCAGGAGCAGCGACATGGCCCAAAAGAAACGCATTTTTTCAGGAATCCAGCCCAGTGGAGATCTCCATCTCGGAAACTGGTTAGGGGCGATCAAAAACTGGGTCTCGCTGCAGGACGAATACGAGTGTGTCTATTGTGTGGTTGATTATCATGCCATTACAATACCCTATGAGTCCGAGGATCTCAAACGACGGACGACCAACGCGGTGGTGGATCTTCTGGCCTGCGGAGTCGATCCTGACAAATCGAAACTCTTTGTGCAGAGCCATGTTCCCCAACATACAGAGCTTGCTTGGGTCTTGGCCTGTTTTACTTCCCTGGGCGACCTCGAACGGATGACCCAGTTCAAGGACAAGTCCAGCCAGCATTCGCAGTACGTCAATGCCGGACTTTTTACCTATCCGATCCTGCAAGCCGCGGATATCGCCATCTACAGGGCCGATGCGGTCCCGGTCGGGGAGGATCAGCTCCAGCATCTTGAACTGGCCCGTGAAATCGTGCGCCGCTTCAATGGACGGATGGGGCAGGGGCACGATATCCTGCCCGAAGCGCAGGCCATCGTCCGGGCAGGTGCACGGGTGATGGGGCTGGACGGCGATGCCAAGATGAGCAAATCCAAAAACAATTACATCGGCATTATGGAAGAAAAGGACGCGATCTGGAAAAAACTCGGACCGGCCAAGACCGACGAGAAACGATTGCGCAAAACAGATCCGGGCAATCCCGAGGACTGCAACATCTGGTCCCTCCACAACCTCTTTGCTGATTCCGAAGAGACGCTGGACTGGGTGCGGACCGGATGTACGGGGGCATCCATCGGTTGCGTGGACTGCAAGCGCCGCCTGCTTGAAAACATGGATGCCGAGATTGCCCCCATCCGCGAGCGGCGCAAGGAATTTGCGGCCGACATGCCCCGCGTTCACAAGATTCTTGCCGATTCCGCAGCCTGGTGCCGCGAGGAGGCCGAGATCACGATGCGAGAGGTTCGTCAGGCGCTTGGTGTGCGGTGAGATTTCTGATAACGAAGAGAAGCGAAGGATGGCAGGTTGTGTCTTTGAAAAAGGCAATGGTCGCACTGTGCTTTTGTTTACATTCTCTTTCGCTTTTTTCGGATCAAGGCCCGGCGATGATTCTTGATGACTGGCAGGGAATGAACCTGGCACCCCGGAAAAAAGTTGAATATTATCATCACCCCCGGATTCGTCTCGTCCGCGAACGTGTTGAAATAACACTTCGCAAGAATGAGTACAGCGTGAAAGTTCATTACTGGTTTTTTAACAATGGGCCGGAAGAGGTTTTGACTGTCGCGTTCCCGTTTATTCTGCCTGTCCGCAACTTTCAGGCGATAGATACCTGGTTCCCGGTGTTTGACGTGCGTACCATCCAGCAAACGCGTCACACCGGGTTGTGTCAATTCATGGGGAATTGGATACTCAACGGGCCAATTCCCGAAGGAAACGTGAGTGATATCGGAATGAAGCTGCTATCGGATCGACGTGGTTCTGACGACCGAGAATACATGAGGAGGTACTATAAGAACATACCTAATGCGAACCACAAATACTATACTGTGCGATTTCCGGAAAACAAAGAGAAGTACATGATGAACTCGTATTCATCAGACTACGGGGTGATCGGGGTCGGGAAATTGCGGGGATTGACTGCCAATTACATACTCGAAACTGGTCGCTTTTGGGTAGAGCCTGTCGAGTCGTGCGATGTGGAAGTTCGTTTTGAAGGCAAGAAGTTTGCCGATCTTCAACCACAGATTGCGGATCTGTCGGACCACGGGATTGGCAGCCATTCTCTCCGCCCGGGTTTTTCTCCTGAAGGATATAGCATTCGTGGGGATGTCGTTCGATGGCATTGGCGCAATGTCAGTCTGGATCGCAAGCGGAATATCATGATTGTTCTTGCGCGTCGATCGACAGAGACTCTTCCATCTGTGACATCCTCATCATTTTTGGTGCCGCCTGTCTTTGTTAGTGGAGAAAAAAACCAGGCCGGCGAGTCGCGCATGGATTTTGTGAATACTCTCGGTTGTCAAAGCACAAAGTGGGGCGCTCCCGCGCATTGGTTTTGTGACCGGTACAAGTTCGGGATGGCCTATTATTCTCCATATCGATTGCTTGATACCTCCCGTTCGGTTTGTTGGGCGGAGGGCGTCCCCGGGCCCGGTATCGGGGAATGGGTTGAAGTAGACTTTGGATCAGCCAGGTGGGTTAAACGCTTCGGGATAGTCAATGGTTTGGGTATCAACATGGATCAGTATCTGGCCAATAACAGGGTCAAGCGTGCTGAAGCTCAATTTGATAACGGGACAAGACGAACGATTGAGTTTACGGACAAGATGCTTGATCGTCAGTTTTTTTCGGTTGGAGCCATGGTCCGCAAGATGCGACTGAAAATCCTGGATATTTACCCCGGGTCACGGGACGATGATACCTGTCTGCAAAATCTGGTTGTCGAGTGAGCCTTGGCACGCATCATCCCTTCCAGAGTCCGATGGCCAGACCGGCAAAAAATCCGATGGCCAGTTCGGTGTTGAGCTGGAAGAGTTTTTTGACCGAGGCGATATCATCCGCGTGTTTGCCAAGCAAGTTGGTTGCACCTTCCTGCAGTCCTTTGGCCGTTGCCATATGCTCGGGGGCGATGGTTCCATAGGTGAAGAGCTGCCAGGCCACAAAGGCGGCCAGCAGGAGCAAACCGATTTTGAGGGCTTTTTTGAGGACAAACCCGATGATAAAACCGACCAGTCCGCCCAGTGCCAGATCGCGGATGGTGAGCAGGTGGGTTTCGTTGATGGCTGCGGTTTCTTTGCTCATGACATACCAAGTATCGGCTTGGTGCGATACTCCCTTTACAAACCGGTATCGATTCTGATAGGATGAAGCTGTGCCTGCGGGATGCTGTGTGGCGCAGAATAACCAGGATGGACGGCGGATGGGGAAAAAAGGCATACCCGAGATTGTGATCGAGCGCCTTCCGCGCTATTATCGCTGTTTTCGAGCCCTGCGGGGAAAACGGGAAAAAATTTCGAGTCAGGAACTGGCTGCCGAGATGCATACCTCCGCATCCCAGATCCGGCTGGATCTCTCGCATTTTGGCGGTTTTGGACTCCAGGGATATGGGTATAATGTCGAGGAGCTGCATGCCAGGCTGGGAGAGATACTCGGCGTGGATCAGACCCAGTACTACGTGATCGCCGGGGCCGGCCGTTTGGGCAGGGCGATTGCCAATTTTCCGGTCTTCCAGGAAGTGGGCTTTACCTTGGCCGGGATTTTTGACATTGATGATGCCGTCATCGGGCAGGATATCGGAGGCGTCCGGGTCTCTCCCGTGGAGGGTCTGGCGGCTTTTCTCGCCGAGCATCCAGTACGGATCGGGATCATCACGACTCCCGCCGAGGCCGCCCCAGGGGTGGCCGATGTTTTTCGTGCTGCCGGAGTCGGCGGCATTCTCAATTTCGCACCAGTGGATATCGCACCGACTGATGACATGCCGGTAACTAATATACACCTGACCGACAGGCTTCTGTCCCTCTCGTGGAGGATCATGAACCGCGAGCGGGGGCAGGATGATACCCGATAAGCTGTTTGTTCCTTACAAAACGAAACGAAGGAGTAGACAATGAAGGAGTATGGTACCGAAAACATCCGCAACGTGGCCATCATCGGGCATACCGGTGTTGGGAAGACAATGCTGATTGAAAACGCGCTGTATCAAGCGGGACAGATTCAGACACTTGGCTCGATAGAGCAGGGAAACACGGTCTGTGATTTCGACGAGGAAGCAATCAAGCGCAAGATCAGTGTGCAGATGGCACTGGCAACCTGCGAGTTCAAAGGGAACAAGATCAATTTTATCGATACCCCCGGTTCGCCGGACTTTACCGGAGACACCCGGGCCTCCATGCGCGTGGCGGACGGGGCTGTGGTCCTTCTCGACGCGGTGGCCGGGATCGAGATCGGGACGGAGACGCTTTGGCACTATGCCGATGACTATCAGGTCCCGCGGATCGTCTGTGTCAACAAGATGGACAAGGAACACGCCAATTTTTTGGGTGTGCTTGCCTCTCTCCAGGAGAAATTCCACAAGCCCTGCGTCGCAATCCAGCTCCCGATCGGGGAGGGCCCGGCGTTCAAGGGGATCGTGGATCTGATCCACATGCAGGCCGTGTATCCCGATGGAACGGGGCACGGGGTCAAGCGCGAGGCGATTCCTGCCGAGATGCAGGCCGATGCCGAGGCTTGGCGTTCCAAGCTGGTCGATGCGGCCGCGGAGAGCGATGATGCCCTGATCGAGAAGGTCCTGGACGGGAAAACCCTGACCGACGAGGAGATCATTGCCGGAATCCGGACCTGCGTTTTGACCTACAAGTTCATTCCCGTCGGATGCTGCTCCCTCTCCGTCAAAGTCGGGCTCCAGCTTTTGATGAACGAGATCATCGATTCGCTGCCCAGTCCGGCCTATCGGGGTGAGTATATCGGGAAAGACCCGGATACGGGGGCCGAAGTGGTCCGCCATCCCAAGGCTGACGAACCCTTTGCCGGTTTCGTGTTCAAAACCTACACCGATCAATACGCCGGACGGATCTGTCTGGTGCGGGTGCGGGCCGGCGTGCTGGCCAAGGATGCCGAGATTCTCAATCCCCGGACCGGGACGAAATTCCGGGCCAGCCACCTCTATTCCATGGACGGGAAAAAACAGATTGAAATCAATACCGGCTGGACCGGAGATATTCTGGCTCTCGTCAAGGTTGAAGGGGTGATGTGCGGGGACACGCTCAGCGATAAAGACAAAAAGTACATTGCCCCCCCGATGGTCCTGCCCAGCCCGGTCTATTTCCTGGCCATTCATGCCAAGCAGAAAAAGGACGAAGAGAAGCTCAACTCGATGCTGATCAAGGCTGCCGAAGATGATCCGACCTTCCATGTCAAATTCAATGCCGAGACGAGGGAAACCGTGATCGAAGCGATGGGGTCGCAGCAGGTGGACGTGGTTCTTTCACGAATTATGTCCCGGACGAAGATCGAGGTGGAGACGACGGTTCCCAAGGTGGCCTATCGGGAGACGATCACAAAGCCGGCACAGGGGCACCACAAGCACAAAAAACAATCCGGCGGGCATGGTCAGTACGGCGAGGTCTATATCGAAGTCAAGCCGATCGACCCGTCAGAGAATTTTTCGTTTGAGGACGCGATTGTGGGCGGGGCGATTCCCAGGAACTTTATTCCGGGTGTCGAAAAAGGACTGCACGAAGGGATGGCGGCCGGCGTGCTTGCGGCGTACCCGATGACCGGGGTCCATGTCAAGCTCTATGACGGGACCTTCCATGATGTCGATTCTTCCGAAATGTCCTTCAAGATCGCCGGACGGATGGCTTTGCGAGATGCCGTGGCCAAGGCCGGGCCTGTCCTGCTTGAGCCGGTGATGGATCTGACGGTTTTTGTCGGTGAAGATGCCTACGGGAGTGTGATCAGCGATCTCAATTCACGCCGCGGCCGCTTGATGGGTTCCGACGAGGGTGATGACGGCGCTGCAGCGGTCAAGAAGGTGCGGGCCAAGGTTCCGCTGGCCGAGTTGCTCAAGTATGCTGCTGATCTCAAGTCGTTGACCAGCGGCAAGGCCACCTTCGAGATGTCGTTTTCCCATTATGATCCCTTGACAGGCCGGGCCGCCGAGCAGATTGTTGCCTCGCGCAAGGCGGAACTCGAGGCACTCGACAAGGAATAGGGAAGACAAGGGAATTGCTCCCGGCTTGCGGCCCTGCTATTTTTAGGGGGACATCAGGCCCGGCAGACGAGAGGGCATGTTCGAAACAGGAGGACAGGAATGGCTGTTCGCAAGATGATCGTGGATGAAAATCATATTCTGTTCAACACCCACGGCATGTATTACAAAGAGTTCCAGAGTGACCTCAGGCAGGTCAGGTTCTATACGGTCTTCATTGTGCAGAGGGCGCCCGAAAAGTTCAAAGAGGTCAATCTCCTCGAGCAGCAGTTGTCCGAGCTGATCAAAAACGCCATCAAACACGGAAACAAGAATGACCCCAATAAAAAGGTCAAGGTCTGGTATGATTTCAACAAGCGGGCCAAGATCATCATCGAGGATGAGGGGGAAGGATTCCAGCAGCTCGAGGAGTGGATCAAGTTCAATGAGGAGCGGAACCGCTGTTTCGAGGAACATGATTTCGAAAACATGGAAAAATTTGTCTCCTACCGGTCAAAACACTCGACCGAAGATGACGGAGGAAACGCGCTGTTCGCGGCGCTTGAGTACTGGAATGGCGGCATGGTGTGGAACGCCAAGAAGAACAAGGTTGTTGTTGTCCGCTATTTTTCCGAAGAGGGCGAGTCCTGAGAGGACGAGTAGAGCCCCTGAGCAGAAAAAACCGCCCGGCGCCGGGCGGTTTTTTCTGCTCAGGGGAATGACGGGAAACTGCCGCTGGATGACGGCAACCTGTTTTGGCCCGAGGTTGTTCACCAAAAACAGCATTCAACGGGCAACGATGACGGCCGAAGGCCAAACGGAGCAGTCTGTGCGTACCGGATCAGAAGAACTCGATCTCCGCGATCCCGACCTCTTCCGGTGGTTCGCTCGTGCCTTTGTAGACGGAGTGGATGAAGATCTTGATCCATGTAATATCGTGTGTTTGTGAAAAAGAAATATCCTGCATGCCCGGTTCGTCTTCCTTCAGGGTCCAGTAATAGCTGGAGTAATCTGAGAGGAGGATCCTGGCAGTCCGAAGCTTTGCTCCGTAACTATAGGCATTTTTGTCGCCGGCATAGCCGTTGATAAGGCGCACACCGGAAACAAGAACCGGGCTGGACCAGCTCGCCTGGATGGATTCGAAGCGGGGGTCGCTTGTTTTGGCAGGGACCCATGCGGTCTTGGGATCCCCGTCAAAGGCTTTTGCCGAGCCTGTTTCGGCATTCTTTGCCGAGGATGCCGTGTACTGGACCTTGCCGGTTGTACGGATGGCCGGCTTGGGGAGTGAGAGGAGGACAATCCCCAAGACAAGCAGTGGGGCGAGAATAATGAGCGACAATTTGATATTACGTTTTCCGATGGTTCCTCGCATGCATGTTCTCCCCAGAAAGATTGGGAAAATATACTGCCTTGGGGAAGGCTATGACTGACCCGATTTTTTTTGACGGCAGGCGACGGCATGTTGTAGTTTTAGATGGTCGTACATCGGGGTGTAGCGCAGGGGTAGCGCATCTGCTTTGGGAGCAGAGAGTCGCTGGTTCAAATCCAGTCACCCCGAATCTCTCGCACCAGTAGCTCAGCTGGATAGAGCAACAGCCTTCTAAGCTGTGGGTCACAGGTTCGAGTCCTGTCTGGTGCGCGCGGTGGCCCATGGCAGCGAATTTGTTCTCTCCTTGTCGCTTGCCGGATCGTGTTGCCTGTTGTATCTTTATTCAAGTTTCATGGTGGGTGTAGTTCAGCGGTAGAGCACCAGAATGTGGATCTGGGGGTCGCGGGTTCAAACCCCGTCACCCACCCAAAAATGTCCCATAAAAGTCTTGCCTTTTGCGGGCCATTGATTAGCTTTACAACGCTTGTATGAGCGTCCGTAGCTCAGCTGGATAGAGCGTCGGACTTCGAATCCGCAGGTCGCAGGTTCGAGTCCTGCCGGGCGCGTACACTCAAGCGCACTTTCGCAAGACGGGCCGCTAGCTCAGCTGGTAGAGCAGCAGACTCTTAATCTGCGGGTCGAAGGTTCGATCCCTTCGCGGCTCACTCGGGCGAGTGTGGTGGAATGGTAGACACGCCTGACTTAGGATCAGGTGCCTCAGGCATGGGGGTTCAAGTCCCTCCACTCGCATCTCGTGCCCGGTGTACAGTACTTGCGGGAATAGCTCAGTGGTAGAGCGCCACCTTGCCAAGGTGGATGTCGCGGGTTCAAGTCCCGTTTCCCGCTCAAAAAGATCGCCAGTCGTGGCGGTCTTTTTTTTATGCTCAGGCCTGGCGTGTGAATTTCTCCTTCAGTCAAAATTGTTTTCCTCCGATTTTTGTAGAGGAGTCAGCCGAGGAGGGACGCGATGAGAATGAACGAAACAGGGTGTGGTGCGCAGGGCGAGAAACGGGAGTATGTCCTGATGACACCACCCAAGGGCAGTTTTCTTCCCGGGTTGTCGATCGCCGGGATGCGGGATGGGCGGAATCCTCTGCCCCGTGTTCGGGTGTCCTGAGCAACAAGTTTGGACCTGACCGGTTTCTTCTGTACTGTGGGAGATGAACAGGTATCATGAATGAATGGAATCTGTTGGCGGAGAAACTGCGGCCAATAGTTGGTGATGATGCAATCCTGGTTGGCCGGGACACCGAGCCGTATGCCGCGGATCGTTGGGCCAGGGGAGGGGTTCCACCTCTTGTAGTCCTGCCGGCCACGCAAGATGATGTTTCTAGAGCAGTGAAAAACCTGTATGATGCCGGTTTGCCCTTTGTTGCGCGTGGGCGGGGAACTGGTATGACCGGAGGGGCGCTCCCCATGGGACGGGCAGCGGTCATTTCCTTTGAGCGGATGAACCGGATCATCGAGGTGCGTCCCGACGCGTTCGAAATGACGGTTGAGCCGGGTGCGCTCCTCTCAGAAGTTCAGGCAGCCGCCAAATCGGTCGGGTTGCTGTATCCGCCAGATCCGGCCAGTGCCGATGAGTGCTCGATTGGCGGGAATATCGCCGAAAATGCCGGCGGACTCTCTTGTGTCAAGTACGGTGTGACAGGCGAATACGTTCTTTCACTGGATGTGGTTTTGCCGGATGGGCGGATTGCCACATTCGGGAGTCATGCCCGCAAGGATGTCGCCGGATTGGACCTCAAGCGGATTGTGATCGGGAGCGAGGGAATGTTGGCTCTGGTGACGCGGATCGTGCTGCGTCTTGTTCCACGGCCCGAGGCGGATGCAACCGTCTGTTGCTGGTTTTCCGGGGCGGAGGAAGCGGTTTCCTCATTGCAGGCGGTGATGCAAGGCGGGGTGATGCCGGCCCGTGCAGAATTGATTGCACGGGAGTGTCTGCGGATCATGGCGGATGACGGAGTATCTGTCCATCCCGGGGCCGGCGCGCTGTTGCTCTTGGGTCTGGATGGGACCTTGGACGGGGTGGAAGAGGAGCGGAAAATGGCAGGCCGCATCCTTGAAAAGCGGGTCCTTGCCATGGACTCTGCATCAGGTGGCGATGCATCCCATCTCTGGAAGTTGCGGAGTTCCCTCTCTCCGGCCCTCAAAAAACTCGCACCAATGAAGATCAATGAGGATATCGCCGTTCCGCTGGACAGGCAGGCCGATTGTATCCGTTTTACCGAGGAACTTGCGGCACGAACCGGCTTGTTGATTGCAGTTTTCGGTCACGCGGGAGACGGGAATCTGCATGTCAATTTCATGATTACTCCTGAGGAGCGGGAAATCGCGGAAGGCGCTGTCGGAGAACTCTTTACAGAGGTTGTCCGTCTCGGTGGAACGATCACCGGGGAACACGGCATCGGTGTGGCCAAGGCACCATGGGCAGGCTTGCGTCTTGACCCGGTGACGCTGGAACTTTGCCGTTCCCTCAAGCTGGTGTTTGATCCGAAAAACCTGTTGAATCCCGGGAAGGCTCTGTATGGAGCCGTTCCCGGAGAGATCACCCGCTTGGTGTAAGACAGGCTACGGGCAGTGCCTGAAAACGGGAGAATCGCTCAAGTCAGTACCGCGTGTCACGGGTGGAATTCGCTGTTTTGATCCGTTGCTGTGCGGCTTCTCCGGCCGAACCGGCAGGATCAAGCTCGATGGCAGTGTGGTAGTCCCGCAAACCAAAGGTCCGGTTTCCCAGATGCACCAGTGCATCACCGCGCCGGACGTAGGCCCAAGCCAGAAAATTTCCACGGTTTGCCTGATCCTTCATGGCGATGGCCTTGTTGAGCCAGTCCAGTGTCTCATGGTAGCGGACTGCAGTGTGATGGATTTTTCCCATGAGGCAGATGAAACGGAAACGGTGTGTCGGTCGATACCAGCCACTGGTGGTCAGTTCGAGCCCTTTGGTGACAGTCTCGATGGCTTTGCCGGATTGACCTGTTGCGAGAAGGTTTTCAGCGTATTGCAGGCGGAACTCGGGATTATGCGGGTAGCGTTCCATGAGTGCTTGTGTATAGCGCAAACCACTGTATCCGTCCCGGAGATCGTAGGTATGAATGTGGGCCAACGCCATTTCGGCCTCGGTTTTTGCGAAGATACCGAGACGGCTGACTTCTTCGAGCTGGCTGACCCCGAGTTGCCAGTTGCCGCGGATGCCAAGCATGCTGGCGATGGCTCGGGCTTCTTTGGGAATTCTTCCCGCGTAAAAGTTGAAGAGCCCCGTCCCGAGCAGGATGTCACGATTGTTGCGAAAGGCGTTGGTGTGGGTCTGGAGTAGCCGGTAGGCTTCCCAACCGGTTGTGACTGCCGGGACAAGGCTTCCTTGCATGAGACTGAAACGGCCAGAGAACCCGAGGCTTCCGGCGAGATAAAAGATACCCGCAGGGTTGGCAGGATCATTTTCGAGAAGAGACCGAGATTTGCTGATGGCCAAGCGGATCGCCCGGCTGAAATAGGCACCGGATCGTTCCTCGTCGTCGTATTGTGAGCATTTGATCCACCAGACCATGGCAGTGAAAAACCAGGGTGCAGGATGGTCCTTCCATTTCGGGAGCAGGGCAGAGAAATTGGTCAGGGCTGCCTGGTAGTCGAGATCATAGAGCAGGTCGATACCCCTGCGGATGGTGGCTGTCTCTTCCTGGGGCAACTCGATAACGCCAGCCCCATGGACAAGGTTGGCAAGCAATACGAACAGGACGACAAGGTATGTTCGGACTCCGGTCACAAGCATCTCCTGTACAGAACATGACTGATATTGTATACTGTTTCTGTATCGTAAGGATAGACACACAAACTTCGCCGATGGCACAGCTTGGCGGCAACGGAGAGCAAAGTGACGCGGATACTTGTTGCTGTGGGAGACAAGGGGCAGGGGGAAGATTTTATGGCAGCACTTCTCCCCAAGGGTTTCGAAGTCTACATCGTTGATACACTGGTTTCTCTCAGGAGCATCGGACAGATGCGCAAGCCGGATCTTGTGATTATCGACTTTGACGCAGCGGAGTATGGCGGATTGTCCGGTCTTGAAGGGCTGCGACAGCTCGATTGGATGCGCTTGTCCCGGCTCGTGGTGTACTCTCGGGAGAGCGGACTGGATTTTGTCCGGATGACGATGCGTCTTGGCGTCGTCGGATATCTGCATAAACCGGTCTCGATGCACGAAATATGGGAAAAACTCGAAACGATCGTCAGCAATACCTCGGGCGGAGGGCAGAGGCGTGAATACGTCCGTGTCAAGCCCGCCCCTCTGGAGACCAGTCGGGTTGAGCTGTTTACCGGGCCGGCCGGTGCCGGGATCGGAGGGGAGCTGTTGGATATCAGCCTGGGCGGCGTTGCCTACAAGCTGCACAACCCCCAGCGGATCGGAGAGATCACCATGGGACAGTCCTATTCACGGATGGAACTCTCGCTGATGGATGAGCCCAAGGTTCAGGTGGGTGTTGTTGCGGTGATTGCCCGTGGAAACACAGCTGCGTTCAAGTTCAATGCCCTCACGGAGGAGGCCCTGCGGACGCTTTGCCGGTACATCCATAGCCGGTTGATGGATACGGATACCGACGAAGATCAGCCGGATTCCAAAGAGAAGTTGATGAAGATGGTCTAGATTTTCGATGAATAACCTCGGTTCGGGGGGATGTACAGGGATAGCCCTGAAAATGTCACCATAGCGGTGGTTGGTTCAGGGTTGCGGCTTGTTCCCCGTCCCCTCCTGTTGGCCCAGCTCAGTTCGGAGGCGGGCCATGCGGGCTGCATACCGACTGGAAGGGGGACAGCTCCGTGCAAATTCATCCGAGAGCTGCCGCGCCCGCAGGCTGTCCCAAGCCTTCAGTGCCGAGGATGCCATCAGCCAGAGTTGTTCATCAAGCGGAAACATGCCGACAGTTACTTGGAGCATGGTAGTCCTGCGATTCCGCTCGGTTTGGACCTGCATCACCGTTCCGGGAAGTCTGGACCGGATATCACTCATCAGTTGTTCGGTGGATGTCGCACGTTTTCCGTCGACCGAACGGATGTAGTCATCGACACGCATTCCGGCGGACTCGGCTGTCGACCCCTGGATGACATCTGTCACGAGGATCCCTTCCATAGTATCCGTGATTTTTGCACCGATGATGCCCCATGGGCGGAAGATGGGCTCGTTGGTTGGCGTGGTTTTATTTTGGGCCGGACTGGAACAGGCGCTCAGGGCCAGGAATGCGGAGAGGATCAGGGATATTCGCAGAATCATGATGGTCGGCTTCCTTCAAGACGGGACTTTGAGTATCCTATCGGAGCGTTGGTGGCCGGCATTGATGCCTTTGCTTCATGGACTCCATTGTGTGAAAAAGTGGGGCAAGTTCGTGGAGGGCTTGTATCTTGTAGCTATGGCGGAACGGCTGGATGATGTGGCCCGAGTGGCGTTGATCCGTGAGGGAAATGTTCTCTTCAACGAGGGGCGGATTGAGGAAGCCAAGCCCAAATTCATCCGGGCAGGGTACATCGACGGGATCATCCGTGTGGCTGATCATTACTACTACACTTTGAAGAAACCGGCCGCTGCCTTGATCCTTTACCGGCATGCAGGTTGCACGGCCAAGTCCGAAGAGATCATCGAAACGATTGTGGCTGTCATCCGGATCCTCCTGGCCGAAGATGGAGCAGACGAAGGGAGCGGGCGTGGCGAAGCGCAGGGATGAGGGTCTTTTTGGCGGTGATCTTGGTGAACAGTCGGCCCCCCTGGCCAGGCGCATGCGTCCCCGTTCGTTTGCCGAGTTTGCCGGGCAGGCCCACGTGTTGGGACCGGGGAAACCGCTCAGACGGTTT
>ERZ795056.1076-NODE-1076-length-32349-cov-13.058525_pt1 | contig 32349 bp, 20 predicted proteins | sample MGYA00375140_ERZ795056 | MGnify/ENA primary metagenome ERZ795056 (study PRJEB30185, sample SAMN05720227) | activated sludge metagenome | isolation source: Anaerobic digester | place: USA | collected 2015-03-09 ... | reverse complement strand
GGGCTGATTACTTTATTGACTTTATTGAAACCATGGATGGTGGTTTGTTAATTAGTGGAGCTGCCGATGATGATTTTTGCTGTGGAGTGCAAAACGCCTGGGTAGTAAAATTGGATTCTAACGGCTGCCTCGACCCTGCAAACTGTGAAGTGAGTATTCAAGATGCTCCTTTCCCTGATGCATTAACTATTTATCCCAACCCAGCAACAGAATGGCTGAGAATAGATGTGGAAACTGCTGGAAACGAATACACTGCTCAACTTTTAGATGCAACTGGACGTTTGGTGCAAAATGAGGTATTTTCAGCATTGGGGACACATACTATAACATTAAGCAAACTTGCAACAGGCATTTATTATTGTCGGATTTTAAAAGGCGAAGAAGTTTTTCTGGTTGAGAAAATTGTTAAGATAGAGTAACAACATACTTATTTCAAAGCATAAAATTAAAAATGATATTTACTACTCCCCTATTCATAGCAAACTATCTACAAGACATATTCATGCAATAAAATTCATAAAAAATTTAACTTAATTGATTTGAATGTATTTAAGCAAACAAATTCGCCTTAAATTAACTTGAAAAGAGTTAGGCAATAAGTCATTCGACTTTCCTGATTATATATATAAACTTGAGAGTACCCCAATTGAATTTATTCTCATTACAATTAGATATATATTCTGATTTAAAGCACTAAGAACAAATCATAAATTCATTCTCCAGCAGAATCAACAAATTTCAATATTTTATAATTTTTTAACACAATTACACAGTATTAATTTTGTTCTTTTTCTATCTTACGTTAAATTCTAATTCTATGAGATCAATTTACTCAATCAATTTATTACTGTTTTCAATACTATTAAATATATCAGCCCTTTCCGGACAGAATGCAATCACTTTTGACCGAATGGAGAGCTTAACAATGACATCTTATTATGACACCTCAGGTAGTGGTTCATCGCTTTTAGTCAATACACATGAGTACAAAGAGCTTACAACCGAACTTTCCGATACGAGCAACATTTCCAGCATACGGGTAAAGCTTGGCACAACTGCCGATGCTTCCGATATTCAATCAAACACCTACAACTTTTCAGGCGAACAACTCAGTTCACAACTGTGGCTCAATAGAAGAGTTAACATCCTTCAAATGGGCTTGGGCGACTTAGTCAATCGAGAACAATGTTTTATCCGAATTGAAGCCTTGGATGCTGGAGGTGCAGTCCTTGGTTTTTATAGTGGCATTTTGTATTAATCCTTTTCCGCTTACATATTCATCTACACGTATGAAAAACCCGTACATCTTATTCGTATTTTTAGTTTTTCCTTTTGTCATTTCTGCTCAAACGGCTAAAACATGGACAGGTTCAACAAGCACTAACTGGCGAACATCGTCTAATTGGAGTCCATCGGGTGTGCCAGCTTCAACAGATAATATCACCATTCCAAATGTGACAAATGATCCAATTATTGATACAACCCTAAGTGCAGGAACACTAACACTAACTTCGGGTGCATCACTTAACTTAGGCACATTTACCTTTACAACATCAGGATTAGTTTCTTTAAATACAGCCACTCTTAGCAATGGTAAATTAGTTTCTAATGGTGGTTTATCTGCTATTAATTCTACAGTAGATGTTCTCTTAACAACTAGCGGCAACACGGTTACCTTAACAGGTTCTACGTTTAAGGAAACAAGCTACATCTCTAAAACGGGATCAACTTCAATGTTTTGTGGAGGGAATACATTTGAAAAGCCATTGCATTTGGCCACTTCAGCTACTGCAAATATTTATTTCGGTTATTCTAATCCCGATACTTTTAAAGATAGTGTTTTATCCAGTGTAGGCTCTTCTTCTGTAATTTACTTTGCATATTCATCCGTCAATAATGTATTTGAAGGATTTACTCGTTTAGAACGAACTTCTTCAGCCACTAGCAATGGATTTATCTTTTGTTCAGGAAATTCCTCTGCTTCGGTTGTTTTTCAATCCGATGTCGAATTGGGATCAGCCTCCGGTACCACACAAATAGGACTCGAATTTACTCGCAATACTACTTTTCAGTCAGGTGCTTCAATTAAAAACTCGGCTATGGGTTGGGCGGGGTGTAAACTTAATCTAAACTCGGTAACAGTTAGCGACTCAGTATTACTGAACTTAACTGGAAATGGTGCGCTTAGCATGTTAGGAACAAGTACTTTTTCTGCTCCAGTAAATATTACTGCGCCCAGCATTTTTTTAGGAAATCTGACTTTCAATAACACCCTTTCGTTAACTAAAACAGGTTCAAGTTCCGATGGTAGTAATGAATCACTTATTTGTAATGGAGCAGTTACAATTAACAATACAGGTACAGGCTATTTTTTACTCAATGGCAGTTCTTCAGAAAGTTTTGCTTCTACCTTAACAGTTAATAATTCGTCTGTAGGACAAATCGACATAGCACGATATGGCCAATCTACTTTTAATGGTAAACTCACTCTCACAAATAGTTCTACTGGATCAATTGCAATAGGAAATTTAGCTACAACAAAAGCTACGCTTAACGATGATTTGGAAATAAACAGTTCAGGTGGCCTAATTATTCTAGGATTACTCGAACACATTTCAAGCAAAAAGTTAGAAGTGCCCACCTTTACCGGAGGTAATTTGTATTTTAAAAATTACTTGTATAACCAAACCGATAGCTTAATCATTAGCGGATCATCAACTGCTCGAATCACACTCATTAATTGTGAAATGCATGCTCCATTTAAAGTCACAGCACCATCAATCGTTTCCAATGGAGGAACATTTTATGAGGATGTTTTCATGACCAAAACAGGAACAAATACCGAATCATGTTCTGGTGCTATGACCTTCCATAAAAAAGCACATTTTAAAACAACTGGAACAGGAAGTTGGCAAATCAATTATGCTGGCACAGCATGTACCTATTACGATGACTTAATAATTGAATCCACCGGAACGGGAAATATTTGTCCGGGCTATGCGGGTTATCACAACCTGCACAAAAACTTCGAATTAAAAGGAAGTACGACCCCTAACATGAACTTTGGGAGCAACATGAGTTTTGTAGGAAACACAAACCAGCACATTTTATCAACTGGAAGTTTGAGCAGCATTACGATGGTACGTATGATAGTTAACAAACCTGCTGGGGAATTGATTTTAGACATTCCAACATCGGTTTCCTACCAAATGAGCCTTACCAAAGGCTATGTTATTGCAAGTAGCAGCGCTAATTTAACTGCAGCACCGAATATAGTTGGAGGTAGTGATTCTTCTTATGTTGAAGGTCCAATGATTAAAGCAGGAACAGCGGCGTATACATTTCCATTGGGACGTAATGGGCATTATAAGCCTTTGACTATTTCAGCTCCAGCAACAACAGCGACATTTAAAGCAGAATATTCCAATAAGAATCCTGCAGATGTGCATTCGTTCAGTTCAAAAGACTCTTCACTAAACCGAATTAGCACGAATGAATATTGGATGCTTGAACGGACTTCGGGTACAGCCAATGTTACAGCAACATTTTCAATTGATAACATGGGCTGCCAGTTCGATTCATTAAGCCATTTAAAAGTTGCTGCATGGAACGGTTCACAATGGAAAGACAAAGGCAATGGCGGCACCACAGGAAATACGAACGAAGGAACCATTAGTACATCAGGAGCCTCTTCAACGTATGGTATGTTTACTCTTGGCACTTCCGATACATTAAGATGTGTGCCATGTAGGGCAAATGCAGGTGATGATACCACGTCAACTCGCTACAATCTTTTGATTTTGGGTAATGATGAGTTTTTTAATACAAATGTTTCTTGGAGTCCTTCAGATCGTCTTTCAAATTCATTTTTGCCATATGTTAATCTTTCTGCTTTTGAAAGTGAAATTTTTACAAAACAAGTTGTAAATTCAATTGGCTGTATTGCAGTTGACTATGTATACGTGATTGTAAATATTGGCTCATTTAAAGAATTAACAATGCCATGCATATCTTATGAATAAATACTACAAATTAATTCTATTATTTATTCTTGTACTTTGTATTATTCATTCTGTGAATGGTCAATCTTTTTCAGATGAGATTATTCTTGAATATTCAGGCTCAGGAAGAAAATCCGATTTAGAGATAACTGATCTTAATAATGATGGATTACCAGATGTATTAGTTGGGAATTATAATATAATGGTTAAAAATGAATACGCTGCTTATTACAAAATAAATTTAGGAGATAGCAAATTTTCTCATAATAATTTACTTTTTCCTGGGTTAGATTATGTTTTAGCAATAAAGTCGGGTGATATAAATAATGATGGTTTTGAAGATATTGTCATGATTAAATCTGATACTGTTCCACCAGATGGTATGACAAATCAAACAATTTCTTTGCTGTTGAATAATGGTTCAGGCCAATTTATAAATGAAATTGAATTGTATACATTTCAAGATTATATTGTGACTAAGTCTATATTTTTAGAAGATATAAATAGTGACAACAGAATAGATATAATAGCTAATAATTATGTTCTTTTTAATGAAGGATCAGGGAATTTTGGCAATTATACATTGTTGCCAGGAGAATTACCAATCATTGAAATAAAAGATATTAATGGCGATGATTTTGTTGATTTGGTTCGAGCTAATAACTATCAGCTTAATATTTACAATGGCGATGGCAACCTCTTCAATTTAGTATCAAATCAAATTACATTCGACGCTATAGTTTATACTATGGATTTTGGTGATATAGATAATGATTCTGATTTAGATATATTGGCAAGTGGTGTTGAGGGTTTTGTTCAGTATATAAATATTTCAGATTCTATATTTGAGAAGTCAATAGTATTTACCGAAATACCTTTAAATCAGGCAGAAGTTATACTGCAAGACTTAAATAATGATGGCATAACCGATGTAGTCCTCTTTTCTGATTACATGCAATGTAGTATTTATATAAAGCAAGGTTTAGGAAGTGGCCAATTTTCCAATGCAATATTTCATGAACTTAATCAGAATATTAATAATCTGAATGATTTTATTCTGTCAGACTTTGATGTCAATGGAAGTAAAGAGTTGATTTATTCAGCCGAAAACTTCGCAACTGAAATCTCAATTGTTTATGGGCTAGAAGATTCATTAGTGAGTCTAAATAAAATAGACCGCTACTCAGCTGTTTTTGATATTTTAAATATAAATGGAGATGGTTTTAAAGATTTGGCACTTATAAATAGCAATAATTATTTTTCATTAAATGATTCATTGTCAGAAACTCATTTTTCATTTATTATTGGAAATGAGAGTAATTCTTATGTTCACGATCAAGCTGGATTTTGTAATGATTTATCTTGTGAATTGAATAATAGGCAAGGTACATTCTTGCATTTAAATTCAGATTCATACACCGATTATTTGGGTGTTGTTATCGATGTTTCTGGGATTTACTTTAATAAATACATAAATAATGGATTTGCCGAACTCATTTTTGAGGGATATACTTATTTCCCATTTGAGATTGAGATGAATGGTTTGCTGAACGAATACTCAATAAGTAAATTGGGTATTGAAAACGGATTGAATTCTCAAATTGTTTGTTCGTATAGCACTGGGACAGGTTCAAATTATCAAGCCTATATTACAGCATTTAATTTCAGTATATCAAATGGTATTACAAAACTATTTGAAGCTTCTTCACCATTACCCGTTCCTCCTTTAATGAAACTTCTATTGCAGGATATGGATGGAGATTCTGATCTAGACATTATATACAGAACTAATATAGGAGGACGAATTCTACTTTTTGAGAATATCAATAATAGTTCATTTAATCTTATTGAAACAATTGAAAACCCAACTTTAGATCCAATAGATTGTTTGATAGATTATGAAAATTACACATGCAAAATTGCTGATATTAATGGTGATAGTTTAGATGATTTGGTAGCAAATTTCCCAAGCTGTAGTCATGATTTAATTGTCATTTTCCCTAGAGTATCAGGTTTTCAATTTGGAGAACCTATTCTATTGGAAACTCCTTATTTCTTTAGAGACATTGAGCTATTTGATATTAATAATGATAGCAAAGTTGATATCATATTTTCAAATTGGAATCAAGAATCCTCTGTTGCAATTGGGTACTATCTTAACGAGAACAATTTTAATTTTGACACATGGCAGATTTTATCAGATTCTCCTTATGGGTTTAATAATTTATATCCAATTGATTATGATTTTGATTCGGACATAGATTTGATTGCAGATAACTTTTATGGAAAAATTTCATTATTTAAAAACCTTGATTTTCATGTTAGTCAAGAGAATATAAAACAAGAGCTTAGAATATATCCTAACCCAGCTCAATTTTATATTCAAATACAAAATGAAATCCCACCTAATAGTGCTTTTAATATAATTTCAATGGAGCAAAAAATCATTAAATCAGGTTACATTAATAATGGTCAGTCAATATTTCTATACGGCATTTCTTCTGGTGTTTATATCCTTGAAATAACATCAAAAAATCAGGTAAGTAAATCGAAAATAATAATCATTCAATGAATAAGGAAATGAAGAAAATAACATACATCCTAACATTTATTTCTACTTTTTGTAATTTCTATTTAGAAGGACAATCCTACTTCTCTGGAATTTCAAATGAACAATATTTATCATTACCTTCAAATCCAAGTGAGGTAGATAATAATAAAATTCATCTAGTCATTTTATCCGATGGCTATACAAATTCGACATCTGATGAAAATAAGTTTTTGGGTGTAATTAATCCAACTGGAATACAAGAACGAGGTGACGCTGAAGAGTTTCTATTTGATATTTCTCGGAGAGCACCTTATAAAGAATACTTCAATTACTTTAGAATTTATAAAGTGTTTGAACCTTCAGAAAATTCTGGCATTGAACATCCTGCAAATCTAAGTGCTAATGCTCCATCATGTGAAAATACAACTATAACTCCTCAACAAAATTTTAACTCACGATTCAATTCAAGCCTAGATCGATATGGATTTCATGCTGGGTTAGCTACAACCGATATATATGCTTCAATAATTGATTTTTTGAGCCCACATTTTGGCACTGTGACTGAAGATGGCATAATTAAATTACCTCCAAATGTTTTAGTAGTTGTTATTGTAAACGATGCAAATTATGCTGGAACAGCAAATATCAAAAGACGAATCTGTTTAATTGCGGGTAGAAATACTACATATAATCCAACTTTTCCTTACAATTCAATCTCATCTAATGGTTATATAGACCGAAATAAAGATGGAGCTGGAGCAACTCATGAATTTTCTCATATTTTTGGCGGATTACAAGATGAATATTGGTTTCCTTGTCCTACAACAAATGACTTTAATTGCGTAGATTTTCATAATGCGCCTAATAGATGGAATTCAACTTCTAGTCAACCGACCCCTTGGTTACATTGGATGAATTATTCTTCAATTTCAACATTTGGGATTTTTGGAATTACTGGCACTTGCGCTAATCCACAATGGACTTCATCACCACCATCTCCAGATTATAAAGCACCCAGAATACAAGGATACTGTTTTATGGGGACATTGTATGCAACTGAAGGATTGTGCGCCGTATGTCGCGAAGCCATCATTGAACGAATTCACAACTTGGTCAGCCCAATTAACTCATCTTCCCCTTCAACAAATAATGGTGATGTATTTCCCATTTCAAGTTCACAAAACTTTGAAGTCAATTTAACTATACCTCTTCGTACTGATATTGGAACTAGTTCCATGGTGGTAAATTGGTTTCTATTAGATGAAAACGAGTCAAATGTTCTAGAATCACTGCACCAAGAAGTACCTTCGGTAACACCGGTTAATCCTGCTGCTGCCATTTATAAATTCACTAATTCATCACATCCTAGTATTTGTGATTGGTTTAATGGGAAAGAAGCCGGGAATTATAAAATTAAAGTTGAAGTTTATGATCGAGCTGGTGCATCTGAAGACTTATCAGATAACTCGCGTTGGGTGAGAGATCCCAATCATAGTACACATAAACACTATGTTATTTGGAATGTATATTATTCTGGAATTGCTGGAATTGATTTGTATTCTTCCGATTCGGATTTAGACCTTGGTGCCGAACCAAGTTATGTTGCACCCGTTAACTGGGAAAGTCCGGATATCTGGGTTACCAACTTTGATAATCTCACAGGATTGGAGCATGAAAACCCTGTTTACGTGGACGGCGAACCCGCAAATGTGCACGTTTGGATTAAAAACCGTGGTTGCAAAGTTTTCGACCCAACCGCAACACCAACTCCCGATGCAGGTACGGTAAACTTTTACTGGTCCAAAGCCAATACAGTGCTCGACTGGACAGATAGCTGGTCACCCATTCCGTTTTTAGATCACCCTGCCGCCATTCAGGGCGATTACATCGGACAGACTTCCATCACGGAAATGGTGGATGCAGCAGCAGAACCTGTGCAGGTTTCAGTCGCGTGGGATGTTCCGGATCCTTCCATTTATGATTTTTTGGGCTCCGACATGGTGCATTTTTGTTTGCTCACCTCCTTGGACGCAACCGGCGATGGCATCACCGACCCGACCGAAGGCAATACCTACGAATATGTTAGGGCCAATAACAACGTCGCTCAAAAGAACCTGACCGTAATAGACGATCAAACATTTACCGGAGCAGCAGGAGATGGAAATACCGAAGATCGTGTCACCGGTGCGGCAGTGATTATTGGCAATCCCTCTTCCACCCCACAGACATTTCGATTAAAGTTTAAAGTTCCGGCAGAAGAAACCGGTAAACCCATCACCGAAGAAGCGGAAGTCCGGATCATCCTCAGTGATACATTGTGGAACCGCTGGACACGTGGAAGCCAAACAGGCTCCGGCGTTCAGGTTTATAATGCATCACGCCGGCAAATACTGTTGACAACAGATTCAGCATGGATTGGTAATATGAATCTAGATACCGCAGAATTTGAACCGCTGTATGTAAGTGTCAATTTCTTAACTCAAGAGCGCTCCTCAAAAGAACTCTTTACTTTACGAGTACTTCACACGTTAGAGGATTCAAGTTCAACAATTTTAGGTGGAGAAACATATCTCATAAAGCCAGATCCTTATCGTACTTCATTTACTGCTGATGCTGGTAATGATAAAGAATTGTTAGTGGGAACAACCTGGAATCAAAGTGCAAAAACTTTAACAGAAACAGCCACATATAACTGGTACAATTCAAGTGGCACCAAAATTCATTCGGGAGCAACACTTTCCGATACAACTACGACCGTTTCTTCAGAAACCTATACGCTGGAAGTTATTGCTCAATCGGATGGTTACAAAGATTACGATGAAGTGACCATTACATCTAAATTGGGTAAAATAAACAGTATCGTACCTAACCCAATTAATAGTGGCACATTCACTATCGATTATTCCGTATCTACTTCTGCTAGTAGTCCGAAAATAAAAGTGTTGAATATAAATTCTGGGATATATACTGAACATACTATCAGTACCGGAAATGGCACTTTGTCTTTGGCTATTTCTGGATATGTAGCAGGTTCGTATAGTGTAATTCTAATTTGTAGCAGTCAAAACGCTGATGATGAACTATTGATAATTCAATAAAGAAACCTAACCCGAAGAATCTTAAAACTTCATTTTAACTTTCAATTTCCAATAATTAAGAAAATGAAAGATTAGGATTAAAATTTTCTCAAAAAAATCAGCACCCTTGAACTTCAGTCCGAGGCTCAATCTAAACCAACTCCCCAATCTTCCCAACCAGTATCTCCGCCATTTTCCGATTCGATTCATGCGTCCAGCCGGCAATGTGCGGACTAAGCACTGTCTTATCACTATCAATTAATGCTTGCAAAGGAGCAGGAATCTGATCTAATTGTTCAAACGAAACGGTTTCATATTCGAGCACATCGAGCGCGGCACCTAAGACTTTACCCGAATTTAACGCTTTGACGAAATCGGTGGTGTTGAGGCATTTTCCACGGGCGGTGTTGATGAGATAGATATTCTTTTCGAAACGATTCAGCCAGTTTTCATTTACTAAATAACGTGTTTCATCGGTTAAGGGAATGTGCAGGCTAACCACATCCGCCTCGCGAAAAACTTCGTCCATAGTAGATTCTTGGACAAATTCATCACCAAATCCGGTTTTGTATGGATCAACCGCTAAAACCTTCACATCAAAACCACGCAATCGCTTGGCAAAGGTGCTTCCGGTATTGCCATAGCCGATAATAGCAAGCGTTTTCCCGCATAATTCAATACCCCGATTTTCTTCCCGAATCCAAATGCCTTTTCGCACTTCGGCATCAGCGCGTAACAGGTTATTGAACAACATCAACAACATACCTAAAGCCTGCTCTGCCACTGCATTTCGGTTGCCTTCGGGTGCATTCAAACACACTATTCCCAAAGATTCTGCATAGGCTTGATCTATATTTTCCATGCCCGCCCCTACCCGCGCGATAAAGCGAAGATTTTTCCCAGCATCCAAAAGCTCACGATCAAACTTAAACCGACTCCGAATTACCACACCACCGTATTGATTCAAAATCTCCTTTGCCTTGCTACGATTCAATTCTGGATCATAAAAACAGGTATGCCCTGCTTTCGTTAAAGCTTCTTCGAGAAATGGATGGGCAGTGTCGGCAAAGAGAATATTCATGGGGTAAAAATAAGGCTTCATGGTTCATTTCTACTCAAAACACGTGTATAGATTCCGTTTATTCACCCGATTGCACTCTGTGTACTATCTCTATATTTGCCCAAACACCCACCTATGCGTAAAAAGATAGTCGCCGGAAACTGGAAAATGAATACCTCGCTCACCGAAGCGCTAGGTTTGGCGCGTGAAATACGAGATCAACTCAACGATTCGGAGAATGCTCAATTGATCGTTTGTCCACCCTTTACTTGGATTGTTCCTGTTCGTGCAACACTGGCAGATTCGGGAATTTCGGTAGGTGCGCAAAATTGTTCAGAACAAGCGAAAGGTGCATTTACGGGAGAAGTTTCAGCTAATATGCTGGTTTCAGCAGGTGCCGATTACGTGATTTTAGGTCACAGCGAACGTCGTGCGCTCTACCACGAAACCGATGAACTCATTGGTAAAAAAGTAAAATCCGCCCTCGAAAATGGATTACACGTCATTTTTTGCTGTGGAGAAACATTAGCCGAACGTGAAGCTGGAAAGCTCGAAGAAGTGCTTAAAAATCAAGTTTCGGGTGGATTGAATGGCTTAAATGAAGCAGAACTCAAAAAGGTCATTATCGCATACGAACCAGTGTGGGCAATTGGAACAGGCGTAACAGCTAGTCCCGAACAAGCTCAAGAAGTGCATGCGTTTTTACGAAATTATCTCACTACGCTGTTTTCGAGTTCCATCGCCCAAAACATGTCCATTTTATATGGTGGAAGTTGCAATGCACAAAATGCAGCGAGTCTTTTCTCACAGCCCGATATTGATGGCGGTTTGATTGGTGGAGCATCCCTTAAAGCAGCCGATTTTCTAACTATAGCCCGATCGTTTTGAGCGCCGTATACCTCGAATTTCAGTTTCAAACGGGCAAAGACCGCCAGTTGAAAGACATCCTAATCTCCGGATTAGCTGATATTGGTTTTGAAAGTTTCATGGATGATGAAACCGGCTTTTTAGGCTATGTCCAAGAACCTGATTTCAAGAAGGATGATTTTCTGGAATTGATTGTTAGTTTCCCTGCAAAACCAGCCTATTCCTTCAACCGAATCGAGCCTCAAAACTGGAATGCTATCTGGGAAGCGCAATTCGATCCCATTCGGGTGAATAACCGCTGTGTGATTCGAGCACCGTTTCATCCAGCAACCAACGATGGAAGCATCGAACTGGTGATTGAACCCAAAATGTCGTTTGGAACCGGACATCATGCCACCACTCGCTTAATGTGTTTGGGTTTGATGGAACTGGAAGTGAAAGGAAAACGGGTGATGGACATGGGTTGCGGAACGGGTGTTTTAGGAATTCTTGCTGCTAAATTGGGTGCTGTCCAAGTAGAAGGAATCGACATTGAAGAATGGGCAGTAGAAAACTCCATTGAAAATGCGTCTCGAAATGGTGTTGAAATGCACATCGAACTAGGCGGAGCCGAAAAACTTCCGACAGAAAAAACCTACGATATTTTCCTAGCTAACATCAATCGCAATATTCTGCTTCAAGACATGGATTTCTATGTTGCGACTTTAAACTCAGGTGCTACAATCCTTTTTAGCGGTTTCCTTGAACCAGATGTTCCTGCTTTAAAAGAAGCTTGTAGTAATCGAGGATTAGTTTTCAAAGAAGAAAAAGCGGAAGATAATTGGCGATGTTTAATCTTCAACACACTGTAATCGAACATGCTACAATCTTAATATATTTTGCCTTCCAGATTAAAAAGTGCTAAACTTTCATACATTTGATATAACCCATTCTAACACTACACCTATGCGCTCCTTTCTACTTGCTCTATTCTGCGCTTTCTTGGTTTCTGCTTTCCCCGCTGGTACATTCGCTCAATCTGCCAAAAAACTTATTAAAGAAGCTCGCAGCCTTTCTGAAACAAACGATTTCAAAGGTGCTATCGATAAATTAAATCAGGCATTACAAGTGGAGCCAACGAATGGCGATGCTATTTTTCTGCGAGGAACGATTTATCGAAAACAAGAGAATTATCCTCAAGCATTAAGCGATTTAAAAGCTGCCGCCGAACTATTCCCAAAAAGTGTGGTGGTTTTGGAAGAATTAGCTTTAAGTCAAATTGGTGCTAATAACAATCAAGACGCACTTATTACGCTAGATCGGATGATTGGTTTAAGTGCGAAAACCAGTCGTTTTTACCACCTTAAAGAGGAAACCCAAATCAAAACAAAGAACTACGAAGGGGTTATTCAAACGGGAACTGCAGCTTTAGCGGTTGAAAAAGAGGACGATTACACCTATTATCAAATGGCTCGTGCTGTCGATTTACTAGGCAATACTGGACTAGCCGAGAATTATTACACAAAAGCACTTGCTATTGCACTCGACACCAAAGGCAAACGCGATAATCCTCAATTACTTTATCCTTACTACTGTGGATTGGCTGATGTTCAAGGGAAACTTTCGAAAGATGATCAGGCAATCAGCAATTTCAGTTTAGCTATAAAATTTAACGCAAACGATGAGCAGGTTTTAATCAAACGAGGGATTATTTACTCGCACAAAAAAGAATATCAAAACGCCATTCAGGATTTTAATCAAGCCATCAGCATACAAGCAAAAAGCGCCACAGCCTTCTATCAGCGTGGTATAGTAAATCAATTATTAGGACAGTTTGCTGCCGCGATTAACGATTTCAATCAAGCCATTTTGATTGATGCAAAACAGTCGGATTATTTTGCTTCACGTGCTGAATGTTATTTAAGAAGTAACTCATACGCAGATGCGGTGAGAGATTACAAACAAGCCATTTCACTCAATCCTGAAAACAAAGATTTAGTGAAACTTTTAGCCGATGCTAAACAAAAGAATTTTGATGCGAATAAGGAAACAAATAATCCAGTTATCACCATCATGCAGCCTAAAGGAATTGAAAAAGAAATTACTGTTAGGGCTGATGCTAAAACATTGCAAATTCAAGGTGTCGTGACCGATGCAAGCTGGATTCGTTCATTAGTAGTAGATGGACAAAGTCTCAAACTTGCCGAAGAAGTTATTAATCCTGAATTTTCATGCAGCATTGATTTGAAAGATAAAAACGGGTTCAAAATTCAAGTTACCGACGCCTACCTCAACACTTCCACATACGAATACACCATTACACGCACCGAAGTAGGAATTCCAGAAGTGCAATTCTCCAAACCTTTTCAAACTTTGGAGCGCGAATTATTTATCGAAAACACAGCCAGCATTATGTTGGAAGGTCGCATTCGTGATGAAAGCCTCATCAAATCCATCATCATCAACGGAACTTCCGCCAGCTTTCCATTGGAAATGAAAAATCCTCCTTTCCAAGCATTGGTGAATATTGGAACAAAAGACACTTTAGTAGTTCACATCACAGATGTACTAGGAAATGAATTGATCACCGCCTATAAACTCATTCGCGAAGACACAAGTGGATCCAATCCTATGGGAACGACTTGGGTAGTTTTTATCGAAAATAGCAACTACAAAAACCTACAAAAACTCGAAGGTCCAGGCCGCGATATTAACGATATGAAAACGGCTTTGTCGAACTATAAAGTTGACAAAATCGTCCATAAGAAAGATGCAACCAAGGCCGATTTAGACAAATTCTTCTCCATTGAATTACGTGATCAAATCCAGAAAAATCGAGTTAAGTCGCTAATTATCTGGTATGCCGGACATGGTAAATTCCTCAATGAAACGGGTTATTGGATTCCTGTTGATGGTGATAATTATGACGAATACACGTATTACAGCGTAAATCAGCTTCGTGCGTCTATGCAAGCATACACCATGTTGAAACACGTATTGGTAATTTCCGATGCATGCGAATCTGGTCCAGCATTTTACATGGCCATGCGCGACGATATGGAACCACGTTTATGCGACGATTGGGAAGTAACTAAATTCCGTTCGGCTCAGGTAATTACATCCGCCAACAAAGAACTTTCTAGCGATAATAGCTTATTCACGACAGCTTTTGCCAATACCTTAAATAACAATCCGAATGATTGTATTTCGGTAGAAACAATTGCGCTCAAAGTGATGGGAATTGTAAAGCAGAATCAACGTCAAACGCCTAAGTTTGGTAAAATCAAAGGCTTGGATGATGAAAATGGAAGCTTCTTCTTCATCAAACGTAAATTCTGATTTTATTTTCCTGATTTAGAGCATTTTGAACTATTATTTCAATTTTAGCCTACAAGCTGATAGGGGTAATTTCATCCCGACGGGTCTTTGTGAAAAGTCACATAAATCACGTCGTATGAAAACCTTACTGTTTCATTATTCTAAACTTCTCAGTTTCATTTTTGCCATTGCTTTATTGGCCTCTTGCTCTTCCTGTAATAAAGATTGTTTTGCAGTAAAAGGGAAAGGAGATTTAGTGAGTAAAACGTATTCAACCAATTCGTTTACCTCAATTCATTCAGCTGTTGAAGCACATGTGTTTTTAACACAAGGTCCAGTTCAGTCAATTGAAATAAAGGGACAACAAAACATCCTCGATATTTTAGATGTAAAAGTGGATGATGGCGAATTACTCATTGGATTTGAAAATCATTGCGGAAGTATCAATTACGATCAGTTGCAAGTTTATATCACTGTTCCTACCATTCAAGCGGTGCGCATAAGTGGTTCGGGTGTTTTCGATGCGACGAATACTCTGAATGTGGAATCGCTCAACTTCCATATTTCTGGTTCGGCTCGTATGAGTGCAACGGTAAATGCGACCTCTAAAATTGAAGGAAACATAAGTGGTTCAGGTGAACTTTATTTAGCTGGAACTTGTCCAACCGAAAAGTTCACCATCTCAGGTTCAGGTAGCATTTTCGCGTATGGCTTGCAATCGAGTCAATCAACCATAAATGTGAGTGGCTCAGGCGATGCCGAAATATCCGTAAGCGATCACCTCGATGTAACGATTAGTGGCAGTGGAAACGTTCACTACAAAGGACAACCAACAATCAACACATCCATTTCGGGTTCAGGAAAGCTTCATCACGAAAACTGATTATTGCTTCACAAACCGCTTCTGCATCATACCTGAATTGGTCTTAACCCGAAGGAAATAAATTCCTGCTGCTAAATCGTTCACCGATAATTCCATCTGCGAACCTAGCACTCGAAACTCCTTACAGCGTTTACCATTTACGTCGATAATTTCTGCATCAGCTTGCTTGCCCGAATATCCTTTTAATCGGAAGGTTAAGGATGAACTCACAGGGTTAGGAAATACATCCACCTGCACATTCGGAACAATCGGAATCTCCACACTGCTAAGCGTTTGGATGTTGATTTTATCGACGTAAATCGGTTGTCCATAACGACCTCGGTTTTCAAAAGCAATAATCACATCACTTGCTCCTGCCGCATCCCAAATTATAACCGTATCTCTTCTCCATTGAGAATTTATGGGTTCAAATCGTTCAGAAGTTAAATCTGGAGCAGTTGCCAAAGCATCTCCACCCTTGAGATATACACTCGAATAAGTGATTCCACAATCGGTCGACACTAATACTGCTAATGAATCACTGTAATTGTTATCGTATTGCGAGTAAGCTATATCAAAACTCAATTGAACAGCAGCTGCTGAACTAAAGTCAAGCTTACGCGTTAAGAATCGATCACGTTTACCAGCTACATCGATGTAGTAATTATCGAAAAACATGTTGTACGTTCCTTGTCCAAAGCTGCTTGCTAAATCACTAATGATCCAGTTTGCACCATCATTCCCATCATCATAAAACTTCCATTCCGAAGGCAAAGTGCCACTTTCGAAATTCTCTGCTAAAGGAATGCTCGCGGACGTTTGTGTGGTGATAAATGCATCCTTAGTGATGCTGAAGGTTTGTCCGTTTTGAGTTACATATAATGTTACTGGATATGTTCCTGCTGCAGCATACGTAACTTTCGGAGCTAAACTCGTAGATGTGGAAGGCGTTGCCCCAGGAAATGACCAACTAAACGTTGCAGATGAATCACACACAGAGTGATTGACAAACCACAAGGTATCGCCCGGACAAGTGAACGAAGAAAAATCCGAAGAGAAATCGGCGATTACAGCAGATGGTTCAACCAAATCTATTTCCCAAACTCCCAATTGCCAAGAACCTAAACGTAATTTATTCTTCTGGTAAAAAGGCATTAAACGAAGCGGATATATGGATGCTGGCAATCCTGTACCTACAACCGTCCATGTTGTGTTTGTATTCGAACGATAATACACTGCATTATGGAAAGTAGCCACATAAACGCCACCATTTGTTCCAGCTTGATGTGCAATCGATTTTATGGATAAACCATTTAATGCGGATGAGGTGATATTCGTCCACAAGGTTCCACCATTTGTGCTTGTGTAAACTTTATTTCCATTGGAACCAGTGGTGAAGGCTAACCAAAGTTCATCGGCATTGGTGTGACTTAATGTAAAATAGAGCTCACGTTTGCTTTGTGGTAAGGCGACTTGGGAGAATGTAATTCCACCATCGGTAGTTTTCCAAAGTTTGCTCACATTAGAAACCACCTGTTGCACATACATTACCAAAGGATTAGCGTGACTTTGTTCAATCCAATAAACTTTAGCAGTAGCATCAGTTCCAAACGTATACAATGGACCGAAAGAAGCACCACCATCGGTACTTTTGTATAATACATTATCGCGTCCCATGTAAGCGATATTCCAGTAATTCCAATCGAACAACATGCGTGAACTGGCATTATCGTAATAACTTTCGTTGGGATAAAGATTCGTGCTAAACGTTCCAATCACATCATCCTGTAAAAGCGGAATTTTTCGTCCGCCGATATCAGAGAAATAGGTCTTTCGTTCCGGACTGTAATTCACATATCCAGTAGCACTTTCACCACCACCTATACTAAGGAATAAACCTGTATCGAATGTGGGAGAATAAGCTGCATTTCCATTATGGTAGCGACCTCCAACGATGATATCATCATTCCAACCTTGATCCATCCCCCAAAAATTCGATGCATAAATTCCGCGAGTTCGAGATTCGTGTGTGGTACACCAATCGTTCGATAAATTAATTCCACCATCGCTGCTAAACCAAAATTCTTCACTGTTAGCAGACGTTTTATAAACTTTAAATTCCTGTAAATCGACGTGCATATTGGGCAAATTCCCAATGTATCCACCAACAGTTTGATACGCAGCTCCACCATCATTACTACGCCACAAATTCAATCCTCCAATTAAGAGTTTCGTTTCATCTAATTGCGAACATACGAGAGCTGTATTGTAATAAATCTGATCGTAATCACTGCTGTATCCATCAAAATCCATCAAATTAGGATGTGTATTTACATCATAGGGCATTCCTTGTTGTCCGTGAGGAAACGACCAACTTTCACCCGCATTCGCACTCGAATAAATTCCAATCGTTCCTCTAAGTTGCAAATTTGCAGCTGCATTACTTTCGCCCACTAACAAGACATACACACGTTCTGGATTAGCTTGCGTAACGGCAATACGTCCTCCCCTATTCTCAATTAATCCTTCGTCAGCTGCTGGAACGCTAAACCATCCGTTGGGCTTAATAGTAAAAACAGTTCCTCCATCGGTCGACTTATAAAAATCGGAAATTCCAGTATTGGCGTTGAATTGAAGCGCATAAACGACCTGAGAATTTCCGGGTTTAAACTCAACCGACATCGATTCTCCACTAAAAATCTGCGACCAGTTTATACCATTATCGGTGCTTTTGTATAGTCCTAAATTAGTTGCTGCAAAAACGATTTGTGGATTTGTTGGATGAAAATTGAATTGATACGCTTTGATGTTCAGATTCTGGAACGCTGTATTTCCAACAATTGTCCAATTTGCACCACCATCTATCGAACGCCAAAATTCATTCGCTGCAGAAAAAATTACAGTATTCTCGTTTAGCGGATCAACCGATATAGCAGAAACATCTTCAATGATATTATTCTCGGTCACATATTCCCAATTCACACCTTGATCAACCGTTTTATACACTCCGCCACATTCGGTTCCACAATACAACACTTGTGGATTACTCATCGAACGGTCGATGCAATACACATTGGCATGATACGACATCTGCACATTTTCATCAGTGACAGCATATTTCCCACGACGATGTACAATCGGACCTAAGAAACTCCACGTATTGCTGCGTTGCACCTGAACCGAACGCGAAGCATCAGCCATAGCTTGACGCTCAGTTGCATCGGGATAATGAATGGTTCCATCATCATTTAAATAGGGCGTAACATAACGTCTCCAACGTTTATAATAGCGTGTATAATTGTTTTGCTTGAATGGATGAGTTGCATAATAGGCTCTAAACAAGCGATCAACTTCCAAAACATTAGGTGAAGGAGCATACATTTTTGCCGCCCATTCAGGAATAGTAGGATCGTTTGAAAGTATTGGAGGATCAAACGTTTGCCCTTGGATAGTGTTTCCTAAAACGAGGAAAAGTGCAAAACAAAAAATACGGTTTAACATATCGGGAAAATATGCCTGCAAATTAGCTATGTTCTGCTTTTATTGCTTAGTAAATTAAAAATCAGTTGCCCGACTTTCTTGTTCCCACGTTTCAATATCGGCTTGCACTTGCTTGAGTTTCGCACTAATTGTATCAACCGCAATATTTCCCAAGGCTAAACGCAAAGGCATTTTCTCTGAATCAACCGCTCGAATAATAAGTTGTACTCCTTTGATTGGATCACCCGGTTGGTTTCCAGAAATCTGACTCAATCGACGGCGCATAACTCCTGCACTTGATGCATATTCAGCTAATTCAACAGGAGAGAAAACCATTGAATTTCCAGCCCAATCGGTTCTAAACGGTCCAGGTTCAACCAACATAACACGAATTCCTAAATGGACCGCTTCTTTCGACAATGCTTCAGAAAAACCTTCTAAGGCGAATTTACTGGCATTATAAATTCCTAAACCGGGTGTACTGCTGATTCCAGCTTGCGATGATATTTGCACGAAAGTACCATGACCTTGAAGTCGAAACTTGGGTAGAAATGCTTTTGTCACAAATAAAGCCCCGAAAAAGTTCGTTTCCATTTGAGCCCGAATTTCTGCTTCGGTAGTTTCCTCAACCGCTCCAGTTAAACCATATCCGGCATTGTTTACAACCACATCAACACCTTGAAAAAACGCCCAAGCCTGTTGAACAACTGTATCAATTGTGTTTGTTTCGTTCACATCCAACAAAACAGCTCGAACTTGATTACCATAGGTTGATTCAAACGTTTTAGCCTGCTCCTCTTTTCGAAATGTGGCTATTACTTGTTTTCCCTGCTTGACTAATTCTTCAGCTAGTGCTTTTCCAAATCCTCCGGAAACTCCGGTAATAAACCACGTTTGATTTTTCATATTCGTTAAACCCATTAAAACGGTAAAAGTTGACAAACATAAAAAAAGCTGCCCGAGAGCAGCTTTTACGTGGATGGATATATAGCGACGGTCAGCGACCGAAAAGGTATTGATTGAGTTGATCTACACTTGAACTGAATGTGAATCCATTATTTACGACGAAATAATTTTGAGGATCAACTACTCTATTGTATGCGAAACGAGCAAGTTCGATGCGGCTATCTTCAAAATTCATTTGCAACATCATTTGACGAACCTGATCAGATGTTACCCAATTTCCTGCAAGCATTTGTTTAGCTACTGTTAATCGAGTTGATTCAAAATTCTGATTATGAATCTGCATTAATGCATTGCTAAAATCAGCTTGTGCCATTGGATATGCTGTGTTAACTGGAGCGCAAGTATTTGCTTGAATTGGATGTGCAGGAATTACGCTTGGACGAACTGGTGTTGAATACGGATCGTTGTAAATTACTTGTTGTTGTTGTTGAATCGGATTTCCGTATTGATCAACATATACGATTGGTTGATTAGGTTGAGGATAATAATTAGTAGATGTTGTGGTTTGTTGTTGAACCGGATTTCCAAATTGATCGGTATAATACGTAACCTGAGATTGAATTGGATTTCCGTATTGATCGGTGTAAACGATTTGCTGTTGTTGAGAAACAGGAACTAAAATGTATTGATTTGTAATAGCATCCCAAACAGTATAATATTGAGGAGCATTTTGTAAAGGATTCCAGGCATTGAATTGCAACTGAACGCCCGGTGTGTTAGTATAGGTGGTAGTTTGTTGTTGAACTACTACTTGTGCTTGTGAAACAAGACTACTTGCAATAAGCGCGGCGAGGGAGAGGAGTTGTGTTTTCATAACCTGTGATTTTGATTTTACGTTTTCAATGACTGTGCCAAAATAGAAATCGTATTTTCGAAACTTGATGTGGAAGAATTTAAGTTCCTATTTATTAGTTAGTACCATTTTAGTTCAATGTGTTTTGCATGGTGGAATTCCGCTTATGCCTCACTTCTTGAACGATCCAGCTTGGTACTATATGTACAAACATTTCTTATTCGATGGAATTTGGATTCAGGAAGAACTTTATCCTTCGTTTCACGAACCCATACTTTACTATTGTCCGCTCGGATATCCGTTTTTACTATACATCTCCGAATTAATTAGCACATTATTTAGTTGTTCGTTTGCTCAAGTATTGGTGAATCTTCAATTTATAGCCTACCTCACATCGGCACGCTTTATTTGGTTGATTTGCCGGCCGTACACTTCCGCAATAGCTAGCAATTTGGCGGTGTTAGCGTATTTGTGCTATATCCCATTTTTCAATTATGCTCATTTGGTGATGTCAGAAACTTGGTTCATCACCTGTTTATTAGCGAGCATTTATTGCTTTCAACGCGGCGTATTAAATCAAAAATTCGCCTGGATAATTCTTGCTTTTTGCTTAACCGGTTATACCTTTTTGGTTCGACCAGTTGCTGGTGTAATGCTTCCTATTGTATTCGGAATTTTATTGATACATCCGAATTTCAAAAAACAGCGCATTCGCTTGACACTAGCAGTTTCCTGTTTCTTGATTTTCCCACTCATTCAATCGGGATTTAATCAAGTGGTTTATAAAACCTGGTCCTTACGAGAAGGTTTTTCCTGGAATTTATGGAACCGTGTGGTGAATGAAGATGGCTATAATCCCAATCGTTCTTCAGCTACTAGTGAAATGAGAATTCGGCTCAACGATGCGACATTTATAGCCCAAAGTGGACATTGGTGGGATATTACTTCACAGCTTTCGCATAAAGGATTACAGCCTAAAGAAATCCAAAGCTATTGCATGCAGGTTTGTTGGGATGGAATTAAAGCTGACCCAGTGAATTACCTTTCCATTTCGCTACAACGCGGACTGTGGACTTTACCAACCGAAAAACAAGAAAGCATCTGTATTTATAACAATGCTCAAGGATATCTCGATTTTATTCAAGGATATCAATCTTCCCATCATCAACCTTTATTGGATAAAATCAATGAGCAATCCATTGGAAAAAGTAGTTATTCAAAACGAATGATTTGGCTGTATAGCTATTGGAATACTGCTTTTTTGATAATGAATAATAAACTCTTTTACATGCTTTTTTATGGAATTTATATGCTGTTGATAGGTTTAGAAATTCGGCGCATTTATTTATTTCGTAAAATCGATCCGATTAAAATTTTATTGATGATAGTTCCGCTGGCAATGTCGCTGGCAGCATGCTCCTTGGAAGTAATTCATAATCGATATTATTTACCGGGAATTTTGTTGCAATTGATTTTTTTGACGATTGGATTGAGGAGGAAAAAATTAATTACGAATTAGTAATTACGAATTACGAATGGACAGTGAATTACGAATGGACAATTACGAATTACGAATAGATAATTTCAAATTTATTCAAGGAAACATTTTGGAACAATCATAAACTCATGATTAATTCGTTAATTGAGTTGAATTTTTGAAATCAGATTTATAGTAGGATGAGAAAACCATTTATTTTACTGGGATTATTACTACTCATTTCACCATTAATAAAAGCTCAAGATCCAGCTTTTACACAGTATAATGGAACGGCAGTATATACGAATCCTGCATTAACTGGAAGTAGCGGCGCGACACGTATTCAAGGGGCGCAGCGCATCCAATGGCCTTCTCTTCCGAGTGCTTATTATACGACTAACCTAGCGGCTGATTTCAGCTTTGCGAAATTACCTGTCGATTTTGGAACGTTTTATTCGTATGATAATGCAGGAAATGGATCGCTCATTTCAAGCAACTTAGGTATCAGTTTCGCACGATCTCATAAGATTTATAAAAGCTTAAGTGTCCGTTGGGGAGTATCTGCTTCAATTGCTTCAAGAAAGTTAGATCCATCTTTACTCACTTTTGGAGATCAAATCGATTCGCGTTATGGTTTTATTTATTCATCAAACACAACCATCTCCTATCCAAATGTCCATTATGCTTTATTGAACGCCGGACTGGTTATTCATGCTAAGCGTTTCCTGATTGGCTATTCTGCAGCAAATGTGAATCAACCTAATTTCGGTTTTATGGCAGAATCGCGCCTACCTATTCGACAAACGCTTCATTCTAGCTTGTGCCTTTTTCAAAAAGAAGGAAAACGTAAAAGTGCTCTATACGCGAATGTGTTATACATGAAACAACAAGGCTTCCATCAGATTTTACCAAGCATTTCCTATCGCTATGGTAAATGGAAAGCTGGATGTAGCTTTCGAAAAGGAGATGCCGCCATTGGAATGTTAGGCTATACGGGGAAACGTTTGTCAATAGCCTATTCGTACGATTACACCATCTCTACATTAACCAACCAAACAGGTGGCGCACACGAATTCACGCTTGGATTAATTCTCGGAAAACTCAATGAAAAACGTCCATCCATGCGTTGGACAGAGGATTTGTTTTGATATAAAACGATTTACGTATTACGATTTACGTATTACGATTTACGAAAATTTTGGACGGACTGGCATTCGTTTTCATGTGAATTAAGGAAACGGTATTCACCACCCTAGCAGGTTTTCTCGTATATCGTAAATCGTATAGTCCCTATGGGACGATCGTAAATCGGTTCTAGCAGGTTTTGTCGTAAATCGTACATCGTATATCGCCCCTCAATTCACCTTCACCACTTTCCCCGTCATTACTGGAACTCCATCTTTACTCAGGCGACAATAATAAATACCAGCAGATACGTTTTCCAACGAAATTGGAGTGGATTCTGAAATCTGAAATTGCTGAATTAATTGTCCAACACTATTAAATAATTCAACATTTAAAACAGGTTTAAAATCACCGGTATAGTGAATTTGAAATTGCGATGAAGTGATGGTATTTAGAAATGAAACTGAAACTGGAATGATTGGTTTGGGAATGACCGTAACATTTACCGTATCCCAAGTGATGAGTTTACATTGATTGGCTTTGAGATAATAAGAAGTAGTTAGTTCTGGATTTACTGAAATAGAATTTCCTCCGCCCAAAGAATGTAAAGTATCGCCTTCGAACCATTCGTAACCTTCTGTAGGTGTGGAAGTGGAGAGTTGAATAGTTGAACCATAATAAATACTAGTGTCTGAGCTTGAAACTAATGCTGGTATTTCAATAACTTCAACATCGTCCAAATAAAGATAACAATCAGCATTAGTATAGGCTGTTTCAGGATTTGAGAGATCAAAATTTGTTATGACCTCAAATTGAATATCGTTTTCATTATAAAAATTACCGATTGTAAAATAGCGTTCTCCACCATTTGCTTTGTATGGCATTACTACTTTTTCCCAATTTAATGTATCAGAAAAGTAGGAATCATTTTCAGGTGTGAATGTGATACTCGGATCCAAATAAACGCTTCCATTCGTAATATAATTGGGCCGTTCAAGAGTTATATTAAATCCCATTTTATTAACGACAGAGTACAAAGCGTTGTCTTGATTAAGCAGGTATTTATAATACAATGTTGATGCTTGAGAAAGGTTCATACTTACACAGTATTTTTTATTTTCTAGTGGACTTATAAATTCACTGGCAATGTATTCTCTCCATCCAGGAATTATATTATAGGTTTGAATGTTAACCAATTCTACAGCAATTCCAATATAATTGCTTCCTTGGTGAGGAATTTGAAACCCTCGCCAATTAAATGGTGAGAACTGATTTAAGCATGCATATTGTTCTGGTTCTGTTTGAGGCAGCGAAATAGGTTGATTACATGAAGAATAAACATCTGGAGAACTTAAAGTCGGATTAAACCATCCAATTGCATTTAGATTCTGCTCCTCGGTTGTGCTCTCACAATTCGTATAACACGTGTCAGTTTCTTCAAAACTAGGATTACGCACTAAATTCTGCGCCCCTAAAACCAAGGAGAATAAAAATAAAGTGATAAATAAAATACACTTAAGCATGCACGAATCGTATTTATTCTGCTTAGGAACTAACTAGATTCGAAAGGTAGTGAAAGCGCCAATTTCTATATCGTACAATTTTATGGAGATGTCGGTTTGAGTTAAGGTTGACCTCTCCCTAAATCCCTCTCCACAAGGAGAGGGACTTGCAATTTCGTATATTTTGAAGTTTCATCGTATTACTCGTATATCGTATATCGTAAAGCGAAGCGATCGTAAATCGCCTTCCCGCCTTAGGGATAGCAGCAAAAATCCTTTTGTGAGGTACGAACAAAAGATTGTAGCGGATAGCCCGGGTTTGTTCGCCGAAGCCGGAGCGAAGGCGAACAAACAAGGCCCAAATTATTCTTTCTCTAGGAAACAGGAACTAAACCCGGTTCATACGCCAATACTGGACTTAACCAACGTTCGGTGTCTTCGAGCGACATGTTTTTGCGTTGGGCATATTCTTCCACTTGATCGCGGTTGATTTTTCCTAAGCCAAAATACTTGCTTTCGGGGTGACCGAAATACCAGCCACTTACTGCTGCCGTTGGATACATCGCATAACTTTCAGTAAGCGAAATACCCGTTTGTTTGCTGGCATCGAGGAGTTGGAACAGCAGTCCTTTTTCGGTATGGTCGGGACAAGCAGGATAGCCTGGAGCAGGACGAATACCGCGGTATTTTTCGGTGATGAGTTCTTCGTTACTCAAAGTTTCGTTGCTTGCATAACCCCAGAATTCTTGACGAACACGTTGATGAAGGCGCTCAGCAAATGCTTCTGCTAAACGATCGGCTAAAGCTTTGAGCATGATAGCAGAATAATCGTCGTGATTGGCTTCGAAACGAGCAACATGTTCTTCAATTCCCAAACCAGTAGTTACTGCGAAACCACCTATATAATCAGCAATTCCGCTCGATTTAGGTGCTACAAAATCGCTGAGGCAATAGTTAGCTTGTCCAGCAGCTTTCTTGTTTTGTTGACGCAGATTGTGAACCGTTTCTAAAACCTGTGTGCGAGTTTCGTCGGTGTAGATTTCAATATCGTCGCCTACTGAATTAGCTGGCCATAAACCAATCACTGCATTGGCTTGCAACCATTTTTCGTCAATCAATTGCTTCAACATCGCATGTGCATCGGCAAAAACTTTGGTGGCTTCCTCCCCTACTACTGAATCGGTTAAGATTGCAGGATATTTTCCATACAATTCCCAAGTAGCAAAGAATGGCGTCCAGTCGATGTATTGCGCTAATTCAGCCAAATCGTAATTCACCAAGGTGGTGTTTCCAATGTGAGCTGGAGTTTGAACATCGGATGCTTTGAATTCAATAGGAATGCGATTTTCACGCGCTGCTGATAGAGAAATATATTCTTTCGCAGAAACACGTCCTGCATGCTGTTCGCGGATTTTCTGATATTCCACATCCAAATCCTCCATGAATTTTGGACGTAATTCAGGATTGATAAGCGAACCCGCCACAGGCACCGAACGTGAAGCATCAAGCACGTGAACCACTGGTCCACTATAGTTTTGAGCAATCTTTACTGCTGTATGTGTTTTAGAAGTTGTTGCTCCTCCAATCAACAAAGGAATTTTAAACCCTTGTTTTTCCATTTCACGGGCAACGGTCACCATTTCGTCGAGCGATGGGGTGATGAGTCCGCTAAGGCCAATAATGTCGGCGCCAATTTCACGAGCTGTGTCCAGGATTTTCTGATAAGGAACCATCACTCCTATATCAACCACTTCGTAATTATTGCAGCCTAAAACAACACCCACAATGTTTTTCCCAATATCGTGAACATCGCCTTTCACGGTAGCCATGAGGATGGTTCCGTTGCTGTTCGATTCACCTTCTCTTTTTTCGGCTTCGATGAATGGTAGCAAATACGCCACCGATTTCTTCATTACACGCGCGCTTTTTACCACCTGCGGAAGAAACATTTTTCCACTACCAAACAAATCACCCACAATGTTCATCCCGTCCATCAAAGGACCTTCAATCACCTGCAAAGGACGATCAACTAGTTGTCGAGCTTCTTCAGTGTCTTCGTCGATAAATTCCACGATTCCCTTGATAAGCGCATGGCTGAGGCGTTTGTTCACTGGCCAAGTTCTCCATTCCAGGTCTTTCTCCTGAACTTTTCCTTTCGACTTGATGGTTTCGGCAAATTCAACCAAACGTTCGGTTGAATCGGGACGACGATTGAGCAATACATCTTCAACCAGCTCGAGCAAATCTTTCGGAATTTCTTCGTAGACCTCTAATTGTCCGGCATTGACAATTCCTATATCCAATCCAGCCTTGATAGCGTGATAAAGGAATGCCGAGTGCATAGCTTCACGAACGCGATCGTTACCACGGAACGAGAAGGAAATATTAGAAACACCGCCACTTACACGCGCTCCTGGAAGATTATTTTTTATCCAGCGAGTTGCTTTAATGAAATCGACTGCATAGTTGTTATGTTCTTCGATTCCAGTTGCAACCGTTAGAATGTTGGGATCAAAGATGATATCTGTAGGTGGAAGTCCGACTTCGTTTACTAAGATGTTATAAGCACGTTGGCAAATCTCAATGCGTCGTTCGTATGAATCGGCTTGACCTTGTTCATCAAACGCCATCACCACAACCGCAGCTCCGTATCGTTTCACGAGTCGTGCATGGTGACGAAAAGCATCTTCCCCTTCTTTAAGGGAGATTGAGTTTACGATTGATTTTCCTTGAACGCATTTCAATCCCGCTTCAATCACCGACCATTTAGATGAATCGATCATGAAAGGAAGTTTGGCGATATCGGGTTCAGAAGCCATGAGGTTGAGAAACTTCACCATAGCAGCTTCCGAATCGAGCATGCCTTCATCCATGTTCACATCCAGAATTTGGGCACCGCCTTCTACTTGATTGAGCGCAACAGTAAGGGCTTCATCGTAATTGCCTTCCATGATAAGGCGAGCGAATTTCTTAGAACCCGTCACATTGGTACGTTCCCCAATATTGACAAAGTTAGTTTCCTCGCGGATAGTAACCGGTTCAAGTCCGCTGTAGAATGGAACAGGCTCCACATCAGGAATAACGTGTGGTTTATATTCGGCAGCTACACGAGCAATTTCACGAATGTGATCAGGAGTAGTACCGCAGCAACCACCAATGATGTTGATGAAGTTATTTTCGAGGTATTCACGAATTTGAACACCCATTTGCTCAGGTGTTTCATCGTATTGTCCGAAAGCATTTGGCAATCCAGCATTCGGGTGAGCAGAAATGCGGAATTTGGAATTCTTAGCGAGTGTTTCGATGTAAGGCTTCAATTGACGCGCACCAAGGGCACAATTGAATCCAACAGAAAGCAAATCGATGTGCGAAACAGAATAGAGGAATGCTTCGGCTGTTTGTCCGGTTAGTGTTCTACCAGAAGCATCGGTAATCGTTCCCGATACCATAACAGGCATGCGAATTCCTTGTTTTTCGCAATATTGGTCGATGGCAAAAAGTGCCGCTTTACAATTCAGTGTATCGAAAACGGTTTCAACAAGCAGAATATCAACGCCACCATCAATAAGACCTCGTACTTGCTCGGTGTAGGCTTCCACAAGTTCATCGAATGTGATGGCACGATAGCCAGGATCGTTTACATCGGGAGAAATGCTTGCTGTACGGTTTGTTGGACCGATAGAACCAGCAACAAAACGAGGTTTATCGGGTTGAAGCGCAGTGTATTTATCAGCAGCTTGACGAGCTAAACGAGCAGCAGCTACATTGAGGTCGTAAACGATATGTTCGAGGCGATAATCGGCTTGCGCGATGCTGGTACCGCTGAAGGTATTGGTTTCGGCGATATCGGCACCGGCTTCGTAATAGGCTTCATGAATCCCAAGAATGATTTCGGGACGCGTGAGGGCGAGTAGGTCGTTGTTGCCTTTTAGAGGAGAAGGATGATTTTCGAAATGACCTTTCCGGAAATCTTCTTCTTCCAGTTGATGACGTTGAATCATGGTTCCCATGGCGCCATCAAGGACGAGAATACGTTTTTTCAGTTGCTCCTGTAGTAATGACATACGTGTATCTTTCTTCGCGTGAAGAACACTAACAGAAAGATTTGGTTGCCGCAAACAGGAATTTGAATTGATGGTTCATTCTTATCTGCTCCCCAATGGGGCTAGGAATTGGCACCTTTCTCAAAAGAGGGTTGCCAAGACGTCTTAGGGCCTATTCCCTCGGTCTTTCTGGATAAGTGTACTTCAATGAACGTTTATTCAGGGGCAAAAGTACAAAAATATTCATCAAGCAAGCAAGCGTACCCGGTTCATATCACGTTGAAGTGCAATCTTGTCGTTATCAAGCTTCTGATATCCTATTTCGTAGCAAAAAAGGGTCACGTCTCCATTGGGATTAATGGATTGATGGGTGAAATATCGAAAATCGAAACCACGAGCACTTAAGTAGGAAGATGCAACTCTTCTCACACGACCTTGAAAACAGGTATTGAGGATTTTCCTATTCCGCGATAAGATGAGGTTGACTTCTTTCACCGCTTCACTTTCGGAAATACGTTCCCGGTTGTGATAAACATTCCGGCATAAATCAGAACAGAATCGTTTGTCGCTACGCCCATGCACGATTTCGCCGCATTCGGGGCAATTTTTAGTTGAATACATAAGATTATATATAGATAGAATTAATGATACCCAAACTTAGTGTATGAGAATTAAAAAGTCAAGACAGATTTTCAATTTTCCCAAAAGCCGTTTTAAACGTTTATATACGTATATAAATGTTTAACAGACGATTAGTTGAAAATCGCCCTCGTATGTTTGTCCTGTCAATTGATAACCGGAACGAACGGGTGCACCCATTTCTTTTATCATTTAATTATTAAACGTATGAACAACTTAAAAAACTCTGTCCGCCTGATAGGAAATCTGGGTGGCAATCCGGAAGTGCGAGAACTTCCAAGTGGAAAAAAGCTAGCAAAATTCTCGTTGGCAACAACCGACAAGTTTAAAGACAGTGAAGGAAAGCTTGTAAATGAAACTCAGTGGCATAATTTGATTGCTTGGGGAAAAACAGCAGATTTCATTGAAAAGTATGTCGAAAAAGGTCAAGAGGTAGTAATAGAAGGTAAGCTTCAAAGTCGTTCCTATTCGGATAAAGAAGGAGCGAAAAAATACATTACTGAAATCTCTGTGAATGAAATTCTGAAAATAGGAAACGGAAAGAGAAAGGAGTAGTTCAACCGAGGAAGGAAATGCTGGTTTGGTCCAGCTTTCCTTCCATTTTCAAACGTATTTGGAATTATTCTAAATATCGAAATTGTGTAAGAAGGTACGTGAATTTGAATGACAAAAGTGCAACTCCTAAATGGTTAACACGTTTAGAATTGTGATAACTCACGTCATGTTAAGTCCTTCAATCTATAGTTCTATTTTGCCCAGCCTGATTATTCTGGTAGGAATAGGAATGTTGTTTAGAAGCCTAAAACTTGGGTATGAAATTCAAAGGGTTTCAGAAGAAGTTTCACAAAAGCGCTGGAAGCTGATTAATAGACTTATCAAAGGATTTATTGTATTTTATGGAATTGCAATATGTGTTTCCTGGTTGTCATTCCAGCCATGGGTAATATTCGTTTTTGCTTTGTTATTATTGGGAGGAGCATACTTTGTTTTCAAAATCCTTCAATTATCCAAGTTTAGCTTATTGACATTTGTAAAAACGCATCATTCTCAAGCATTTTTGATGGAGATTTTCCAAACGATGGGAAATGCGTTAATTGTTGCTGATAAAGAAGGGATGATCACCTTGGTAAACCCATGTTTAACAAGACTTATAGGAATTCCTCAAGAAGAAATTCTAGGTAGAAAAGCAGAAGAACTTTTTCTCAGTGAGATTAGTGATATGCCGGGAGTGCAACATGAGAATGGTTTGTTACTACCATCACTCAAAGAAATTCCTGTATTGGTAACAATTTCGCATACGTATCAGCAAGGAAATTTGATACAAATTATTGTATTACAGGATATTCGAAAGCAAAAGGAAAATGAAATTCGTTTAAAGAAGTACTTACAAAAGATAGAGCAGAATAATCTGGAGCTTGAACAATTCTCCTATGTAGCAGCACACGATTTAAAAGCTCCATTACGAGCTATTCAAAATCTTACTGAGTTCATTGAAGAAGATATGAAGCAAGTTCCATCGGGTGTACAACAGCACTTTCAGCTGATCAAGAGCCGTATCGCAAGAATGGAGAACTTGATTAATGGATTATTGGAATATGCGCGTGTTGGTAAGAAAGGTGTGAATCTCGAAATCACTAACGTAAAAGAATTACTGGAAGATATTGTAGATAATCTTGGTGTCGAGAAACGTTCTAGGATGGAGATACAATCGGAATTACCAACTTTGTTCACCCATAAATTATTACTAGAGCAGGTTTTTGCGAATTTGATCAGCAATGCTCATAAATACAATACGAATCCGAGTCCAGTGATCAAAATTGGATCGCGTGATGATGGGAAGCAATTTGAGTTTTCGGTAAGTGATAATGGACCTGGTATTCCAGCCGACAGCAAAGAGAAAATATTCAAGATTTTTCAAACACTACAAGCGCGCGATGATTACGAAAGCACGGGAGTAGGATTATCGATTGTAAAGAAAATAGTAGAAGAAACCGGGTGTGAAATCCATGTAGATTCAGAACCAGGTGAAGGTTGTACATTCCGTTTTACCTGGCCGAGATCGGGTGCAGCTTAGTTTGTAGAAATTGGGCGATCATCCCAAACTTTAGCACCATCGAGTAGATAATCTTCTATACGGGCTTCACCTATTTTGATACTTACTTTGTCGATTAAGAATCTTACTTCGCAGCGATTTTTATCCGGAACAGTTGAGTCGGTATTACGAGTTGTCCCTTCTATATATCCGATATAAGTAACATTCCCATGTATGGTATCAACTTGAGCTAGCTCGATTGAATACCATTTTTCCTTTTCGCCAGCATTCACGTGAATTACATTTTTCTTCTTGTTCCAATAGATTGAATATTCGACTGGTTTAACACCTTCGGAGAACATTTTACTTTTCCCGATTAATGATGTACGTGTTTTAGTACCAGTGTATTCAAATCCTTTTTTACTGTGTTGAGCAAAAACAGCGGTAGAAAGTGAAAAGAAAAGGATGAGAAGTGTCGCGTAATTTTTCATAGGATAGGCAAAAGTCAAAAATAATAAATCAAACGATGCAACGTGTATGGTTATCAATTAAGCGAGAATTATTTACACAGGTATAT
>ERZ795056.1071-NODE-1071-length-32425-cov-9.019030_pt1 | contig 32425 bp, 26 predicted proteins | sample MGYA00375140_ERZ795056 | MGnify/ENA primary metagenome ERZ795056 (study PRJEB30185, sample SAMN05720227) | activated sludge metagenome | isolation source: Anaerobic digester | place: USA | collected 2015-03-09 ... | reverse complement strand
CGGATGGAAACCGGGTTTTTAAGTGCCGGATCAAAGGAAAGTTGGTTTACATTGATACCGACCCCCACAACAGCCCATTTCCAAACAGCACCCTGGTAAATATTTTCGATAAGAATACCTCCTGCCTTTCTGTCACTTATATACAGATCGTTGGGCCATTTAATCGTTAATTCTTCTTTAAAACAGGTTGCCAGGAAATTAAAACAGGCATTGGCCACGGCCATGTTAAATACAAAGGGTTGGCTGGTAAACAGGCCTGCAGGCGCTATGACCACGCTTAAAGCAATGTTTTCTCCTGGCTGGCTAAGCCACTCACGGCCCCGCTGGCCCTTACCTGCAGTTTGTTCCATTGCAAACCAGGCCATTCCATGCTTCGCCAATCCTGCATGCAACTTGGCCATGGCATAGTTGTTGGTACTATCCACCGTATCCAAAATGCTGAATAATTCTGTTGTTTTCATAAATGACCAATGGCAAAGAAATAGTACTTTTGAGATAAGTTGCAAACTAATGGATTTTAGTTTAGCAAAGCATGGCCATTCCATGAACCTATATCATAATAAATTGTTACACATTTGAGCAACCTGAACGTATTAAGCAGCCGCAAAAAGAGCCTGACCAGATTAACCAGAAACAGTAAGATTTTCAAAACAATCATTCATGCCATCCAGGAGAAAAAAGGAGAACAGATCGTTAGCCTCGATCTCCGGAAAATTCCCGAAGCGGTTTCCGATTTTTTTATCATCTGCCAGGCCAATAATAACAACCAGTTAAAAGCCATTGCCGATTATATTGAAGAAGATGTAAAAAATAATTGTGGCGAAATACCGTTTAAGCACGAAGGCAGGCAGGCCGAGCAATGGATACTCATCGATTATGTGAATGTAGTGGTTCACATCATGCTTTCCGAACCCCGCAAATTTTATCGCCTGGAAGAACTCTGGAGCGATGCACCCTCTATGGAACACAATGACTAAACCCAACAAATAACGTCCCTAGCACATATTACAAATGGCACAACAAGACATGAACCAATCAGGCAATAAAAGGAAGATAACTCCCGACAACATCCCTCCAATGGGCGATGACCAGAAGAAAAAAAATAAATTCAACATATACTGGATTTATGGAATCGTATTTATATCCATCATTGCGTATAACCTTTTCCGTGATGTCAACAGCAGCGGCATAGAAACCGACCAGCAGAAGTTTTACGAAATGGTGAAACAGGGCGACGTGGAAAAGATCAAAACCATCCGTAATAAAAAACTCGTGAGGGTTTTCCTGAAAAAAGACAGCCTGATCAGTAAAGCAGGCCTCTACAGCCAATTGCTCAACGACAAGCAGGATGAAAAGAAGTACGAAGCCGCAAAGAAATCAAATCCACCACAACTATACTTTAGTATTGTAGATGATAAAACATTTGCTTCGCAGATCGGTGAATTTTATAAACGCAATCCAGGCTTACCCGAAGTAGCCGATTCTCCTGATGATGAAGGCGAATTATTCGGACAGATCATCAGCACCCTATTACCCATCCTGCTCATCGGTTTCTTATTTGTGCTGATGATGCGCAAGGTTGGCGGACCAGGTGGTGGCGGCGGACCAGGCGGCATTTTCAACATCGGAAAATCAAAAGCAACCTTATTTGAAAAAGGAACGAAGGTGAATATCAATTTCGGTGATGTAGCCGGGCTTGATGAAGCCAAGGTGGAAGTGATGGAGATCGTTGACTTCCTGAAAAATCCTAAAAAATATACAGCCCTCGGCGGAAAGATCCCGAAAGGTGCATTGTTGGTTGGACCTCCCGGTACCGGTAAAACGCTGTTGGCAAAAGCCGTGGCCGGTGAAGCACAGGTTCCTTTCTTCAGCCTTAGTGGTAGTGATTTCGTGGAAATGTTTGTAGGTGTGGGTGCAAGTCGCGTAAGAGACCTGTTTAAACAGGCCCGCGAAAAAGCTCCATGCATCATCTTCATCGATGAAATTGATGCCATCGGTCGTGCACGTGGTAAGAACGTAATGATGAGCAACGATGAAAGGGAAAATACCCTCAACCAGCTCCTCGTGGAAATGGATGGCTTTGGTACCGATCTTGGTATCATCATCCTGGCAGCAACAAACAGGCCCGACGTACTGGATAACGCATTGCTGCGTCCGGGTCGTTTCGATCGCCAGATCACTATCGACAGGCCCGATCTCGTTGGCCGTGAAGCCATCTTCAAGGTTCACCTGGTTCCCATCAAGATCTCTCAAAAACTCGATATTCATAAACTGGCCGAACAAACACCTGGTTTTGCAGGAGCCGATATTGCCAACGTTTGTAATGAAGCTGCTTTGATCGCTGCCAGGAAAAATAAAGATGCGGTAGACATGAGCGATTTCCAGGATGCGATTGACCGTGTTATCGGTGGACTGGAAAAGAAAAACAAGATCATTTCACCGGAAGAAAAAGAGATCATTGCATATCATGAAGCAGGTCATGCCATCTGCGGCTGGTACTTAGAGCACGCGTACCCGTTATTAAAGGTTACCATCGTGCCAAGGGGAACTGCTGCATTGGGTTATGCGCAATACACACCGAAAGAACAATACCTGTATAATACAGATCAGCTGATCGACCAGATCTGTATGACCCTGGGTGGAAGAGCCAGTGAAGAAATTTTCTTCGGAAAAATAAGCACAGGTGCCAGCAACGATCTGCAACAGATCACCAAGATTGCCTACAGCATGGTTACAGTGTATGGTATGAACGATAAAGTGGGCAACATCAGTTTTTATGATCCTGCACAGGAAAATTATTTTACCAAACCTTATAGCGAGGAAACCGGTAAGATGATCGATCATGAAGTACGTAAACTCATCGACGGGGCTTATGTGAAAACCAAGAACCTCCTTATTGAAAAAAGAGGCGACGTAGAAAAACTGGCCAAAGAACTCCTGGTGAAAGAAGTATTATTTAAGAGCGATGTGGAAGCACTTATCGGCAAACGCCCTTTCGAAGAAAAGAAATTACTAGATATCGAACCGGAAGGATTGGTGAGTGATGAACCATCTAATACTATACCTGAAGAATTAAAAAATCCGCCAACCATTTAAGTTTGAACAATGGCCATATCAGCGGCAAAAGAAAATATATTAAAACGAATACGGCAGGCACTGAGTAATCCGGTGCCTTTGCCTTTTCCGCACAGCGAAGGTGCGCAGTCTGTATTCACCCCGGCACAGGATGACACTGCAATTATTTTTGCGCAGGAATTTACCAAACTGCAGGGAAAGTTTGCATTTTGTCCGGATGCAGAAGATCTTAAAAAGCAACTTGCCTTATTGATACAGGAAAGGGGATGGACAAAAATCTATTACCGCGAAGACCCTGTGGCACTGTTGTTAAGAGGTGCTAAAAGCTCGCCCGATCTTGCTTCCTGTGATGTGTCCATAACAGGTTGCGAATGCCTGGTTGCGAGAACAGGCACAATCGTGATGAGCTCCGCACAGCAAAGCGGAAGAACCACGAGTGTATATGCGCCGATCCATATATGTGTTGCATACAGCAACCAGTTGATGTATGACCTCAAAGATGCTTTTGCTTTTTTAAAAGAAAAATATCAACAAGGAATGCCTTCTCTCATCAGCTTTGCCAGCGGCCCCAGCCGTACAGCAGACATTGAGAAAACACTTGTAACAGGTGTTCATGGTCCAAAAGAAGTATATTGTTTCCTCGTGGAAGCCTAACTCCTAAATTTTGATTACATGAAAACAACTACTTATAAATTATTTGTATACGGTTCACTGCGAAGTGGTTTCCGCAATCCTGCGTATGAATATCTCACCCGGTATTTTCACCTGATGGGAGAAGGGCTTGTGCAGGGTAAATTTTATGATAAAGGAGATTACCCGGTAGCCATTCCATCGAAAGATGATTCATTCATCACAGGTGAATTATATGAAGCCAATAACCCGGAAGAGTTTTGCTGGGCCATCGATCAGCTCGACGACTACGAAGGACTGAATGTTGAAGAAGGCGAAACGCCTTTATATAAGCGTGACCTGGCACAGGTTTTCCAGGATGGCATTGCTACCAATGCATGGATCTATTGGTACAACGGTTCGGTAAGCAACATGAAAGAGATCGATACAGGCGATGTATTGAAATACCTTCAGCAGAAAAACAAACCGTAATATATTTTACAGATGACCTCATCCAAAAAAATATATTTCCTCTCCGATTTTCACCTGGGCGCTCCCAATGCTGCTGAAAGCCTGGTACGTGAAAAAAGGATCATTCGTTTTTTAGATGAGATCAAAAATGATGCAGCACAGATTTTTATTTTAGGCGACTTGTTTGATTTCTGGTTCGAATATAAAAAGGTAGTGCCAAAAGGATATGTACGTATCCTTGGGAAACTTGCAGAAATAACGGATGCCGGAATTCCTATACATTTTTTTGTCGGCAACCATGATATGTGGATGAGGGATTATTTTCAAAAAGAATTGAACATCCCTGTTTACTTTGAACCTGTTGCTTTTGACCTGTTTGGAAAAAAATTCCTGATCGGGCATGGCGATGGACTGGGGCCCGGCGATCACGGGTATAAATTCATCAAGAAAATATTCAGGAATAAAGCCTGCCAATGGCTGTTTGGTATTTTACCTCCTTATATCGGCATGGGGCTTGCAGATTATTTCAGTAAAAAAAGCAGGGCCCAAACCGGCCAAACAGATGAGGTGTTCCTGGGAGAAGATAAAGAATGGCTCATCATTTATTGTAAGGAAGTGCTTAAGACCACTCATTATGATTATTTTATTTTTGGCCACAGGCATTTACCCCTTAACGTTAGCCTTAGTGGAAATAGCAGGTATATAAATCTCGGGGACTGGATCAAATACAATACTTATGCGTGCTTCAATGGAAACGAACTTGAATTAATATATTACAAGGGCTAGTCATGCTAAAAAAGATCTTACCATACCTGTTAGTTTTGTCATGTTTATTCATGCAGGAAGGATTTGCCCAGGTATCACAGGCTGCAGACAGCTCAACGGCCCAAATAAAACCCGGCAAGGCCTCGTTTGAACTAATAAAAAAAATTACTGGGAATTATATTTATCTGAATGTAGATGTACTGGATAATATCTATCTTATCAATGCCGGCAACCGCCTCATCAAACTCAACAGCAACGGTGATTCGATGGCTGTTTTCAATGATGTAAAAAAATACGGCAACCCTACCCTGCTCGATGTAAGCAACCCACTTAAAATACTGCTCTACTATAAACCTTTTTCTACGGTTGTAATTCTAGACCGATTGCTCATCATGCGCAATACGATCAACCTCAGAAAGCAACAGATATTCAGTGTGCAGGCAATCGCCACTTCCTACGATAACAATATCTGGATCTTTGACGAACAGGATTTCAAACTGAAAAAAGTAGACGAAGATGGCAAGCTCTTGCAGGAAAGCACCGACATGCGTTCCCTGTTAGATACGGTTCCATCGCCCACACAACTGATCGATAACGATAACATCGTTTATCTCTATGATGAAAACAAAGGATTTTACCTGTTTGATTATTATGGCGCATTAAAGAATAATCTTCCTTTTCTCCATTGGCAAAACCCGGCCATTGCCCGCAATACCATGTATGGATTTAGTGAGAACAAGCTGATGAGTTATGAATTAAAAAGCCTCGATCTTAAAAAATATACTTTACCGGATTACTTTAAGGGCTATCTATCCATAAAGGCCATCAACGGTAAGGTTTACCTGCTGAAAGAAGATGGCTTGTATATTTACCAGGTGCAATAGTGTGTATTTTGTTTTAAATTTAAACCATGTATTTTTTAGAAACTTTATTCCTCGATAATACCCTGAAGAGTTATGGCATCGTGTTGGGCACGATTGCTTTTGTATTGTTATTCAAAAGGCTTTTATCACATTATGTAGCTTCCTTATTATTTTTATTCGTTAAAAATCATTGGAAGACGATTCAGAAGAAGGAATTTATTTCGCTCATCATTAAACCGCTGGCCTGGTTCATCACCATTTCCATTTCTGTTTTTGCTATCGATAAACTCATTTTCCCCGAGGCCTGGAAATTTACCATTTATGGCCACCCCACTGAAGAGATTTTGGAAAAGATCGGTAAATGCCTCATTGTACTGTATTTTATCTGGTTTGTTTTAAGCCTCATCAACTTCGTTGCCCTGATCTTTGAACAAAAAGCAAAGACCACCAAGGATAAAAGAGATGACCAGCTCATTGTTTTCTTCCGCGATTTTTTAAAAGTGATCGTGGTGATCCTGGGTATATTGCTGCTCATCAAAGCAGGATTTAACCAGGATGTGGGTACCGTACTCACCGGCCTTAGCATTGTAGGAGCCGCCATGGCCCTGGCTGCGAAGGAAAGTCTTGAAAACCTCATTGCCTCTTTCATTATCTTTTTTGATAAACCTTTCTTTACCGGCGATACGCTTAAAGTAAATAATGTAACCGGAACGGTTGAACACATCGGGCTCAGGAGTACCCGCATTCGCACAGCTGACAAAACACTGGTGACCGTGCCCAATAAACAAATGGTGGATAGCGTGGTAGATAATTTCAGCATGCGCACGCAACGTAGAGCCGAACTGAAACTTGAATTTTCGGCAAAGACCAATACCCCGGAACTTGAAAACTTTATTCAATCGGCAAAAAAAATGCTCTCGGAAAAACAGGATGTCATTGAAAAGTACTCTGTTTTCTTTTCAGAATACAATAAGAATGGTATAACAATCACCATTGAATATTTTACCATTCATTTCTCCATGACAGAATTCAATCAATTAAAGGAAACGATCAACATTGAATTAAAAAAACAGATCGAAAGCCTGGGGCTCGAAATGGCTTCTGCTGGCAGCGACATCAATATTTTTAGTGGAGATGCAAATACCGGTCAATCCAAGAGCCAGCCGATTATTTAAGCAGCTCGGCAACTTCTTTATCCCATTTACCCGTTTTACCATATTCAACAACTCGTCCAACTTCTTTGCCATCCTTCATAACGATAATGGTAGGCACATTGGTAATGTTGAACGCATCGGCCAAATGACCCAATGTTTTCTTTGCACGGTTTACACCAAAAAAGCTGATGGCTTCATCCGGGAATCCGCTCATCTCCTGCCATTTAAAAAATTTAGGAAGAACATACTGAGTGTCTTCGCACCATGTGCCACCAAAAATAATGAACTGTACTTTTCCTTTGGAGGCTTCAAGAGCGTTGACCAACTCGGCATCGGGTGTATAACTGCTCTGGGCTGAACCATACCATTTAAAGGCATCGTTGTTCAGTAAAATATATTTACTAATGATGCCGTTGAGAATAGTCACTTCCGGATGCTTTTCATCCGGTGCGGATGTGTAAGGTGTTTGTGCAGATACTAACTGTGCAGAAGCAAAGAAAACCAGGCACAGCAATAAAAACTTCTTCATGAATGTATTTTAGAGGTTAGCTTTTAATTCGCTTAAAAATGATCGGAGATTCTTCAATGATTCGATCATTTCAAATTTCTTTTCGGCGTATTTGTTCTTTTTTAAAAAATCCTTTGCGCCTTCAATCGTATATTTCCTTTCTCTTAATAAATGATAAATGAGTTTGAGGTTCTTTACATCTTCGGGCCTGAAGAAACGGTCGCCCTTTGCATTCTTCTTAGGTTTTAAAATAGAAAACTCATTTTCCCAAAAACGGATCAAGGACTGATTTACCTTGAACATTTCCGAAACAGCGCCTATGGGGTAATAACTTTTTTCAAACAAAACCGCGTCATCGGGAATATCCAGTTTATCGGCCGATGCACTCATGTCGCTCAGCTTCATTCGGCCCCTGGTTGATTTTCGGGGTGCAACTTCTGTACTGATGGTTGTTACTTCCATCACGTCTACCTCAACCGGGCTCACCAGGTCAATCACTTCTGTTTCCATCACCTGTGTTGGACGAACAGGTTCGGCTACAGGTTGCGCAGGTTGGTTTTCTTCCGGGAAAAAATCAAAGTCGAATGATGTTTGTTTGAGTGCCATGTTACATGAGTTAACAGGTTCTGAAATGATTAGATAAACGCAGGGTTAAACCAGCCCTGGCCACCGTTCTGCCATAAAGTTAATCAAAACTTTTGGCACTACCGGTAGATGCGATCTTCAGTAGCCGGTCATATTGTTCGGCATTAAGATCGTTGTAGAAAAAATAAACAGGATCAACTTCCTGTCCATTGATATGTACTTCATAATGACAATGCGGGCCGGTACTTTTACCGGTGCTGCCCACCCAGCCTATCACTTCACCCCGCTTAACTTTCTGCCCCACCCTGGCTTTGATGCGCACCATATGACCATACAAAGTTTCATAACCATATCCATGATTGATGATCACGTGATTTCCATAACCGCTTTCCGAAAACCCAGAAGATTTTATCGTTCCATTGCCGGTTGCATAAATGGGTGTGCCCTGTGATGCAGTAAAATCAAGCCCTTTATGCATTTTCGGTGTGCCATATACAGGGTCGATACGCATTCCAAATCCACTGGCGATGCGGTTTAGTTGTTTATTGCTAACGGGTTGAATGGCAGGGATGCTGGCCAGTTTCACATCCTGGTTCTTGATCAGCTTGGCAATGGCATCATAACTTTGAAACTGGTAAGTAACGCGGGCCATGATGTTATTAAGTTGTTTGGCGATGTCGTTTTCCAATGTATTATCATCCATCTTGCCAACCTTATCCAGCTCTTTTTTCTGTTCAATCAGTTTGGCCCGGGCGCTATCGGGCAATGGATTTGCATCGAAGATTGAACGATAAACCTCGTTATCTCTTTTCTCGAGGGCAGCCATCTGTTCCTGCAATGACTTTACTTTAGTATTGATCTCGGTATAATTTTCTTTCAATAATTCGTATCGGCGGTTGGCTTCAATTTCGGCTGGTTTGGGAAAGAACCGGTTGTAGAGATAAATGATGATGGCAGAACTAACCAGCAGGGCAGATAAAAAACCAAATAACCTTAGCAGCTTTACACGAAGGGGCGTAACAAGCTTTTCGTACCGAAGCGTATGAGTATTATAGTAGTACTTTATTTTTTTCATATAGATCAAAACCCGTTCAGGGTCTTTAAAACTCAACCTTAATTACTAAATTGCAGCTTTAGTAAACAGATTGCAGTTCTTTTCCGGCGATTCAGCTGGTACCAGCCGATATTGTTTTGTTTATAATATGTATAAACAATCATACCCGGTACGTACAAATATAAACCGATAAATTACAATAAGCAACCCAATCAAATAATAGAAACTATGATGACGGCTTCTGAGATCAGGCAACAGTACCTCGACTTTTTTAGATCAAAACAACATGCTATCGTAGCATCTGCACCCATTGTTGTAAAAAACGACCCTACCCTGCTTTTTACCAATGCGGGCATGAACCAGTTCAAAGACTATTTCCTTGGCAACAAGATCTCTCCATCGCCCCGGATCGCTGATACGCAAAAATGCCTTCGGGTAAGTGGTAAGCACAACGACCTGGAAGAAGTGGGCGTAGATACCTACCATCATACCATGTTTGAAATGCTGGGCAACTGGAGTTTTGGCGATTATTTTAAAGCCGAGGCCATTGCCTGGAGTTGGGAGCTATTGACAGAAGTATACAAGATCCCGAAAGAGCACCTATATGTAACCGTTTTTGAAGGAGATGAAAAAGAAGGACTTCCCAAAGACCAGGAAGCCTGGGATGAATGGAAAAAATATGTGTCCGAAGATCATATCCTGCTGGGTAACAAGAAAGATAATTTCTGGGAAATGGGCGATACTGGTCCATGCGGCCCGTGCACCGAAATTCATGCTGATTGCAGAACGGAAGAAGAAAAAAAATTGGTCAGCGGCGCATCCCTGGTGAATAACGATCATCCACAGGTGATCGAAATATGGAACAATGTATTCATACAGTTTAATCGTAAAAAAGACGGGAACCTTGAACCCCTGCCAGCCAAACACGTTGATACTGGTATGGGATTCGAACGCCTGGTTCGTGTATTGCAGAAAAAAACAAGCAACTACGATACCGATGTATTTACCGGAACCATTGCTGCCACAGAAAAAATCACCGGTAAAAAATATGAGGCAGGCGATGACAAAACCAGCATTGCATTTCGGGTACTGGCTGATCATATCAGGGCCATTTCCTTTACCATTGCCGACGGGCAATTACCATCGAATACCGGTGCCGGTTATGTGATACGCAGGATATTGAGAAGGGCTGTTCGTTATTACTATTCCTACCTCGGGTATAAACAACCGCTCCTGCACCAACTGTTACCCGTAATCGCCGTTCAGTTTGAACAGGTATTTCCCGAGTTGCACCATCAGCAGGATTTTGTAAGCAAAGTGATCAAGGAAGAAGAAGAAGCTTTTTTAAGAACGTTGGACAAAGGACTTAAAAAAATTGATGATATCATTCAACAGTCGCAACAAACAAAGATCATACAAGGAGCCGAAGCCTTTGAATTGTATGATACATTCGGTTTCCCCATTGATCTCACCCGCCTCATTGCCGCAGAGAATAACCTGCAGGTAGATGAAGCTGCTTTCCAGGCCGAGCTGCAACAGCAGAAAGATCGTAGTCGGGCTGCTACAGCACTTGATACCGAAGACTGGCAGATTGTATCGGAAGGCAATAGCCAGGGCTTTATGGGATATGATTCTTTGGAAACGAAAACGAAAATTTTACGTTACCGAAAGGTAACAGGCAAAGGAAAAGAACTCTACCAGATCGTGTTGGATAAAACACCTTTCTATGCCGAAAGTGGCGGCCAGGTGGGCGATACAGGTAGTTTACGCATTAACAATGACACATGTAATATAATAGATACTAAAAAGGAAAACGACCTCACCATTCATTTTGCAGAAAATATTCCGGCAGATATGAGCGGTGAAGTAACGGCTACGGTTAATGGCCTTCGCAGGAAACACATTACGGTACATCATAGCGTAACGCATCTGATGCACTCAGCATTACGTCGTGTATTGGGAAACCATGTTGCCCAAAAAGGTAGCCTGGTAAATGAAGAACACCTTCGTTTCGATTTTTCGCATTTTGCTAAAGTGAGCGAACAGGAATTGATACAGGTAGAACAGATCGTGAATGAAAAAATCAGGGAAAACATACCGGTAGTGATCAAATCCATGAGCAAGGATGAGGCTATTGCCCTCGGCGCCATGGCTTTGTTTGGTGAAAAATATGGTGATACCGTAAGGGTGGTGATCATGGATCCAGGTTACTCGATAGAATTGTGTGGCGGTACGCATGTGGGCCATACCGGCGAGATCGGCCTGTTTAAGATCAAGCATGAAAGTGCCGTTGCGGCCGGTGTGCGCAGGATAGAAGCCGTTTCTGGCATTGCAGCTGAAAGCCTGGTGAATGAACAGTTTGATGCGATCAGGTCGCTTAAAGAGCTTTTAAAAAATCCCAAGGACCTGGCCAAATCCATTGAAGCGCTGATGGCTGAAAATAATACACTCAACAAACGCATCGAATCACTGGAAGCCAGGCAACTGGTAGGCATCCGTAATGAACTGATGCAGAAAGATGAGATCATCAACAATGTAAGTTTCATCGGCGATATCATTGAAGTGCCCAATGCCGATGCATTGAAAAAGCTCTGCTTCGATTTTAAAAATCATGTACACGATCACGTGATCGTTCTTTGCGCTAATATCGGCGGAAAGGCGTTCGTGGCGGTTAGTGTAAGCGATACCGTTGTTGCTGCCAAAAAACTGGATGCTTCAAAGATCATCAAAGAACAGGTAAGTCCTTTGATTAATGGAGGTGGCGGCGGACAAAAAAACCTGGCCACTGCGGGCGGGCAGGATGTGAGCAAACTGAAACAGGTGATCAGTGCCGTTAGAGCCTTGCTTTGATTATAACATACTTTATCAATAACAGGCGGTATGAACGGGATGTTCATACCGCTTATGCATATACGAAAATCTACAGAACATGGAGGTTATTTTTGAAACACCGCGGTTGTTGCTCAGGGAATTTACCCTGGAGGACGCCCCGTTGCTGTTACAGCTCAACAGCGACCCCGAAGTATTGAAATACCTGCACGAACCCCTATTACAGGATGAGGCACATGCAGAAACCATTTTACGCAATATCATCCTGCCTCAATACGAAAATAAACTGGGCCGCTGGGCTGTTTACCTGAAGGAAAACAATGTATTTATTGGTTGGTGTGGGTTAAAACACAGGCCAGAGCTGGAGGAGATAGACCTGGGCTACCGTTTTATGCAAACCGCCTGGGGTAAAGGCTTTGCAACAGAAGCTGCCAAACAGACGCTGGTATATGGATTCAAAAACTTAAACCTGTCGTTGATTACCGGCCGGGCACATATCCACAACATAGCATCAATTCGTGTATTGGAAAAGATCGGCATGGAGTATATTGGCGAAGGCATTGTAGATGACTGCCCGGTTAAGACCTTTACTTTGCAGAACCCTTATTAAATTTTGAAACTTACTGGCGTTCATGTTGAGCTTCATTTATAATATCTTTGGTTAAACCAACCGGTATGATCAACTACAATCCCAAAGAATGGTTTACGTTTATTTTTCGTTTTCACAAAGCCGATACGTTCAGAAAACTATTTCCCCTGCTCATAGGCATTTGCGTTTATGCCTGGCTGATAGCATTCTTAGAAACCAGGATCTTCCCGGTTACAGATAAAAGTTTTGTACGTAATATTCCCATCATGCATAACCTGCTTGGGTTTGCGATTTCCATGCTGCTCGTGTTCAGAACAAATACTGCCTATGACCGTTGGTGGGAAGGCAGAAAGCTATGGGGCGCCCTCGTAAACAACAGCCGTAATTTAAGCATCAAGCTTTCGGCCATGATACCAGCCGAAGACAAAGACCAACGTGCATTTTTCCGAAAGATCATCCCGGCTTATGCCTACGCATTGCACAATCACCTGCGGTCAGAAAAAACCAGGACGGCCCTGTTTGAATCTAAAGAACATGAGACCATTTTTACCCAGATAGACCGTGAAAAACACATTCCCAACCAGGTAGCTTCCCTGATGTTTAAACACCTCCAGCAACTATATACAGCTAAAAAAATAGATGGCAACCAACTCATTATTTTAAACACTGAATGGCAATCCTTCACGGATATCTGCGGTGCTTGCGAGCGTATTAAGAATACTCCCATCCCTTACTCTTATAGTGTATTCATCAAAAAATTTATTTTCATTTACATCATGACCCTGCCGGTTGGCTATGTATTCAGCCTCAGCTATTATGTGATACCGGTAGTAGCCTTTATCTTTTATGTACTCGCCAGCCTCGAACTCATCGCAGAGGAAATTGAAGATCCTTTCGGTGGCGATGACAATGATGTACCTACCGAAAAAATTGCCCACAATATTCACAACCATGTTAATGAACTCTTTGATTAACAATATTCCAATAGTCTGAAATATTAAAAGGTTTGTTAAAGAAAAAAAATTATTTGCGAAAAGTTTCGTATTTCAAAAATTACCATTAGTTTTGATGTACTAAAACTTTCGTACATTAAAAATATAACAGATGAAAAAAGTATTGATCGCATTTCTACCCTGGTTCTTTGCAGCCTTCAGCTATAAAGCCATGGCACAGGAGGCAACTACGGCTCCCGCAGACAAGGATAAAAAAGAAGCACAGGAGATTATCATTCGCAAAAAAGGCGACAAGGATGCCAATTTAACGATACAGATCACCGGCGATAAAGTATTGATCAATGGAAAACCGCTTATCGAATTTAAAGACGATGAGATCACGGTCAATAAAAGAAAAATGATCGTTCGTGATGGAAACCGGTTGATGTTTGGTGAAGGTCTTGGCGACCTGAACGGCGGCTCATTTTCCTGGAGCGATGATGATGATTTCAAAAAAACCTTCCTGGGTGTAAGTACAGATAAGCATGAAGACGGAGCACTTATCACCGACATTACGAAGGAAAGTGGCGCCGAAAAAGCAGGCCTGCAAAAGGATGACATCATTACAAAGATCAATGATAAAAAAATTGACGGACCACAAATGCTGGCCGAGATCATAGGTTCTATGAAACCAAAAGACGAAGTAAAAGTTTACTTCAAAAGGAATGGCAAAGAAAAAAATGTAAAAGCCATCTTGCAGGAAAGAAAAGAAACTGGTGCAAAAAGTTTCTCGTTTACGAGTCCTGACGGCTCCCATAAAACTTTCAGCATGCCAAGAGTGCCTGCTGTACCAAGGGTAAGAAGCTGGAATGGTGACAATAACATCGCCATTTCTCCAGACATGGAATCTGCTTACGGTGATTATAGCTTCGCTTTCGATGGTTTCCCCCGCAAACAAAAGCTTGGCCTGAAGATCCAGGATACAGAAGAAGGCAATGGTGTAAAAGTATTGCAGGTGGAAGATAGTTCTGCAGCAGCCCTCGCTGGTTTGAAGAAGGATGATGTGATCGTAGAGATCGGTGGTGAAAAGGTTAGCAATACCGATGACGCCAGGGAACAACTGCATGAAAACAGTGATAAATCAACTTATACCATTAAGGCCCGCCGAAACAATACCGAAATGAAATTTGATATTAAGATTCCGAAAAAACTGAAAACGGCCAACCTGTAATAAAAAACATTATCAAAGGCATTATTAGCCATGAAAGCGGTTGCTTCTGAAAGGAAGTGATCGCTTTTTAATTTTTAGACGAAAAGATGTTTGTCTGACATTTCATACACAGCCTTTTCTTTACAACAATCCCGCAGGTTTTTGGTTATTTTTGCCCCGTGAATGTTCAAAATACATACCAGGTGGTCATTGGCCTTGAAGTACATGCCCAGTTATCAACGAAAAGCAAATTATTCTGTAGCGATCCTACCGGTTTTGGTGCTGCCCCTAACACACAAGTGAGCCCTATCTCCCTTGCACATCCCGGTACACTTCCAAAGATGAATAAAAAAGCCATAGAACTGGCGGTGAAACTTGGGTTGGCATTGAATTGTGAGATTGAACGCTATAATTATTTTGCAAGAAAGAATTATTTCTATCCCGATCTTCCAAAAGGATACCAGGTGAGCCAGCATACGGCGCCTGTTTGTAAAGGCGGATTTCTCACCATTAAAACTGAAACAGGAACAAACGATGTAATTCTCAACCGGATCCACCTGGAAGAAGATGCAGGTAAAAGCATTCATGATGCTGACCCGGATTTCACCTGCATCGACCTCAACCGTGCAGGCGTTCCACTGCTCGAGATCGTTACCGAGCCTTGCATACATAGTGCCGAAGAGGCATTTACTTTTCTCACCGAATTGAGGAGAATGCTTCGCTGGACGGAAGTCTGCGACGGGAATATGGAAGAGGGCAGCATGCGCTGTGATGCAAACATATCGGTAAGGCGTAGTGGCGAAACCGTACTTGGAAAAAGAGTAGAAGTTAAAAACTTAAACAGCATTCGCAATGTAAAAAAGGCGATTGAGATTGAATCCGACCGGCTGATCGCCATCGTGGAGAAAGGAGAGATCGTGCTGCAGGAAACCAGGAGTTTTGATGCAGATAAGAATATTACCTTTTCGCTCAGGAGTAAGGAAGAAGCAGATGATTACCGGTATTTTCCCGAACCCGATCTTCCTCCCTTTGTTATAACAGACGACTATCTTTCAAACATCCGGGAAAGCATGCCGGCATTACCCGAAGCCCTGGTGCAACGTTACCGAACGGAATATGGATTGTCGGAATATGATGCATCGGTCATTTGCAGCGACAAAGAAGATGCTGATTTTTTTAATGCACTGATCGCTCATACAAAACAGTATAAAGCTGCGGCCAATTGGATGCTGGGACCTTTGAAATTTTATTGCCGTGAAAATAATATCTCCATTACCCAGTTCCCTTTGCCGGTATCATCCATAGCTGAACTGGTTGAATTGGTTGAATCGGGACAGGTGAGTTTTAATAATGCATCTACGCGTATCATGCAGTTAATGATCGCAGAGCCTGGTAAAAATGGTCGGGAAGCGGCAGGAATGCTCAACCTTTTGCAGGAAAGAGATGGTGATGCGGTTGAACAATGGGTACAGGAAGTGATAGCTTCCATGCCCGATAAAGTAAAAGAATATAGGAGCGGGAAGAAAGGATTGATCGGTTTGTTTTCCGGCGAAGTGAAAAAACGCAGCAAAGGAAAAGCAGACATGCAGATCGTACAAAAAATACTGGTTGAAAAATTAAACCAATAATCATTTACATTAAACATGATGAAAAATAAATTTGCAGCAATACTTGTCCTGGCTATCGTTTTATTTTCCTGTAACGATAAAGAAGAAAAGGGGAAGTTTTCGATTGAAGGAAACATTAAGAATACACCCGACCAGGCCATTTACCTGGAACAACTATTTTTTAGCCAGAAAAATCCGGAAGTGCTGGATACTGCCGAAATAAAAAATGGCAAGTTCATCCTCAGTGGTATTGGCACAGAAGAAGGATTATACCGGTTGAGAATGGAAAAAATGCAAGCCGGTTTCCTCTTTATCAACGACCAGCCATTGATTCGGTTTACAGCTGATGCCAAGGACCTTGGTTTAGAAAAAACAATCTTTGAATCACCTGCCAACAGCCTGTTGAAAAAACTCATCACGCAGATCGAATCAAAACGTATTGCACAGATCTCTGCTAACGAAAAGCTTGAACAACTTCAGTCAACACCAGGTTCCGATAGCCTTATGGCCATAGAAACAAATCGCTTAAATGAATTGAAAGACGATTTTCAGAAATACATTATCCGTTACATCGACAGTTCATCAAACCCTGTTGTGGCGATGTTTGCGCTGGGATATACACAAAACATTGAACCCGGTTTGTTGGAAAAACCCTTACTAAATCTCGCCAATCGTTTTCCCAAACACAATGGCGTAGCCTCCATCATGCAGCAATACAAACAAATGATGGCAAAGCAGCAACAATTAAATGAAAGACAAACGAAGTTCCCGAATATAGGAAACCTGGCTCCTGATATCACCATGAATGATCCGGAAGGCAAACCCTTTTCATTAAGTCAATTAAAAGGTAAATATGTATTGGTTGATTTCTGGGCAAGCTGGTGCGGACCATGCAGGGGTGAAAATCCGAATGTTGTAGCTGCGTATAATGAGTATAAAGATAAAAATTTTACGGTACTGGGCGTTTCACTTGATGAAGACAAAGATGCCTGGTTAAAAGCCATTAAAGATGATAACCTTAGCTGGAAACAGATCAGCGATCTGCAGGGATGGAAAAATGCTGCGGTTGCCTTGTATGGTTTTGAAGGAATTCCTTACAATGTTTTGATCGATCCCCAGGGTGTGATCATTGCAACATCACTACGGGAATCGGCCCTTCAGCAGAAACTTGAAGAAGTACTGCGCTAAAATCAACAGAAGATATTCAAAATAAAAATGCTGCCTGTAAATGGCAGCATTTTTTTATTTTTAAATAAACTAACGATTATGGGTAGTGGCGTGTTATACCTACGCTCAATGGCTTCCCTTTTGCATTACCGGTGATGTACAATGTATTGATACCGGTCATCCCAGCCGTACCTGCTACATTGGCCACTGAAAGCGGTTGTGCACCAAGTACCGTTTGTGTGCCGGCGAGTTTCAATTTCATGGTATAAGTTCCCAATGGTGCTGTTCTGAAAGCAGATAATGCCTGTATGGTTGCTTCGGATGGGCTACCACCAATATATGACTGGTTAAAGAAAGTGATACTGTCATTAGGCGTAGCGCTGGTTCTTAAGAACGTAATATCCATGTCAGGCACGTTCGGTGCCAATGGTAAAAAACGCAGTTTGATAAATCCATTTCCCGGTAAGGTCAATGTATCATTCAACCTGGCAAGTTTAAGTTTGCTGGAAGCATTTGCCATGGTATCATAGATCACGTATGTAGATGCAGTATTAGCGGTAAATGTTTCCGCATTGGCTTCCACAAAATTGGTCAGCAGATCAAATGAAGAACGAACCTGTACATTCCTGGTTCCTGGCGCAACTGCCAGGTAACCGGTGCTACCCCTGTAGGCTACGGCACTGGTTGTTTTCTGCGATGTATCTACAAATATGCGCATAGTGGTATCAGCAAAGCCCGGGGCGGGAACACTGAAAATGGCCGCATTGATAAAGTTGGCAGTACCGAAGTCATTTGAGTATTCAATGACCTTACCGCAACCCAACATAGAACCGCCGATAAAAAGGATGCCTAATAATTTTTTCATAATATATGTATTGAATGATCTGCTTTGTTGTTTAGTTTGTGTTTACCCGATCAATAGCCAGGATTTTGTCCAATATTCGGATTGGCAAAAACTTCCTGTTGTGGGATCGGCAATATATATTTTGAGTTACTGGCCGGCAGGTTCTGTATTACTGTATTGTTGGCCACATCAGAAATATCACGTGCAATGGTTAGGCTCCTGCGCTTCAGATCATAATAACGCTGCCCTTCATAACATAGTTCTTTATAACGTTCCAGCAAGATCTCGCTGATCAGTAATTGTTTATCGGTAATGGCTACATGCGTATACCCGGTGATGCGGTTTGCACGTAAAGCAGCCAGGTCGTTGTTGGCTTCTGTTAAAAGGTCAAGTTCGGCATACGCTTCGGCCCTTGAGAGCAAAATTTCTGCTGTACGGATCATCTTGACATCATACTCAAAGTTCTCTGTTGGAGATACTGCAGATACAGCACCATATTTAGCGATCAGGTTAACCGGGGCAGAAGGAGTGGTAGTAGGCGTTCTGAAATAAGTACTATAGCGAACATCATTTGCCTGGTCGAAAGTACCCATCAACTTAACTGCCGGTGACGCCTGTACGCCGCCGGTTCCTACATCCTGCCAAAGAGACCCGATTGCATTTCCAAGGTTTGATGAACCGTTTACATTTAATTTCCAGATCACTTCGCTGCTTTGATTGGAAGCAAGTGATTTGGTTCTCCAGATGGCCGGGAAGTTAGTTATATTGGTTACAGGTTGTGCGGTAATCACAGCATTAGCGCTATCAACTGCCAGCTGCCATCTTTTTGAATACAAAGCAGCCCTTACTTGTGAAGCTTTAACGGCGTTCCTTGTTACACGGCTGATATCTGTAAAAGAAGCCGGGATCAATGAACTGGCTTCAATTAAATTTGAATCGATGAATGCCATTACAGCTCCTTGTGTAGAGCGGCCCGGGAAATAAGTGGCTGCTTCTTTAGCATATTCTCTCTGTATCACTACACCAGAATCTGCAGCACTGTACTCAGCAGAACGGGAAAAATTACGCAGTAATTCAAGATGAGCCATGGCACGAATGGCCAGCATCTCACCACGATAGCGAACTTTCAATGCTGCTTCAGCCGCGTCGGCCGTTACAACAGGAACCATTAATTCCAATACGCGGTTCGCACGATCGATCACGGTATAGAGGTTCGTCCATACACCACCGGTTTCTGCATCTCTCCAATCCTGTGAATCAGACACATGCTGCCAGTTGAACAATACAAAACCAACGTTGCGGTATTGTGCTCCGGTACCAAGGCGTACTTCATCAGAAATTAACGCACTGATATAATGTGAACGACGTGCCTGCCAGGTGCCATAAACACCGTTAATCGCGTTGTTTACATCATTCATATTCTGAAAAGCCAGCTGTACGGGAATCTGGTCAACAGGTAGAACATTGATAACGTCCTTTCTGCAGGCGCCCAGGGTGAGTACCAGCATCAGCATCATGGATAATTTAATGACTCTTTTCATTATGATAAGTTGTTTTTATTAAAAATTGATATCGATACCAACAGAATAGGTACGTGGGTTAGGGAATTCGTATGTAGCAATGTTATTGCTTTCTTCCGGATCAAACCCTGTCCATTTGGTCCAGGTAAACAGGTTTTGTCCCTGTCCCCAAATCCTGAAACTCCTGAAAAACCTGCTGTTCTTAGGTTCGAAGGTATATCCTGCGGTAAGGTTACGGAAACGAACAAACGAAGCATCGCGAATGTCTTTGCTGCTGAACTGGCGTACAGCCGATACACGCTGGTAATCGGTGATATCGCCTGGTTTCTGCCAGGTGGTCAGCATTTCAACCCTTTTGTTGAAAGCTGCATTTGAGTTGGTTGTTTCGTAAAAGAATGATTCGTTATTGAACCTTTTAACACCTTGTGCAGTGGAGAACAACGCAGAGATATCAAAACGCTTCCAGGAAATATCCAGGTTAGCACCGCCGGTGAATTTGGGAAGGAATGTTCCGTAAGTAGCCCTGCTGTTGGCAGCAGAATATACGTTTGTTGGATTTCCGTTCAGGTCTTCATAAACAGGCTGACCAGATTGGGGATCAACACCAAGGTATCCAACAACGTAATGGGTACCCAATGATTCGCCTACCCTGATGATACCGGTTCCCTGTGGAATTTCAGTTAATCCGCCAAGGTCGAGTACTTCATTTTTATTGAAGGCTCCGTTAACGCCAACGGTTACCAGCAGTTCGTCTGTTTTAAACGCATCAACACTGGCAGTAAATTCAAAACCTTTATTCCTCATCTTGGCCGCATTGGTAGCCAGTGCAGTAAATCCTGAAGTGCGGGAGAGGTTTTGGTTGATGAACAGGTTACGGGAATCTTTTTTATAAGCATCAACGGTAACCCTTACACGCTTATTCCAGAAACTGATGTCGGCACCAATGTTGGTGATCAACTGGCTTTCCAGTTTATATGTTGGGTTGCCCGGTGAAGTTGGGATGGTTCCCGGTGCACCCGCATAACCACCAGCACCATAGGTTTGCAGGTAACCGAAATCGGATGCAAACCCGTTTACGTTACCGGCTTCTCCATAACTGGCCCTGATCCTTACATCCTGAACAAAGCGTTGGTTAGCCATGAATTTCTCCATGCTAAGATTCCAGTTTCCGCCAATGGCCCAGAAAATATTGCTCCTGTTTTCTGCCGCTACCTGAGAAGGTTCGTCTTTACGAAGACTGGCAGAGATGGTATATTTTTTATTGTAGGTATAATCAGCCGTACTAAATAAAGAGAAAAGGCCATTGATCGTTTTTCCGTTTCCTGGTAAGAAAGCTCCACCCAGTGTAGGAATAAAATTGTTGGTTGCAGAACCCGGTGTAATGCCAACCGGTGTGTTTGGCAAACGGGCAAGTATACCGTAGCCTGTAACACTGAAACCACGTGATTTATTGCGAATGGCTTCCACCATGGCAGAGGCACTGACCACATGTTTCCTGAAAGACCTGTTGAATACCAACCCTGAAGTAGTAATCAACTGGAGATTTTCAAAATTTCCTTCTCCATAAGAACCCTGTCCGCCCTGCGCAACACTGGCTCCGGCAAATGAGGTTGGATCTGCAAATCGACTTTGATTATTATTTCTCCAGTCAACACCGTTGGAAGTGCGAAGTGCGAGGCCGCCAAAAAGTTCGTATTGAAGCGTAATGCCGAGGTTTCCTTTAAACTGGTTGCTTACAGCAGTGGTAGTAAAGATCCTGTCATAAGCATTGGCCGCTGTTTTACCAGCGCCTACATCATTCTTGCCATTGGCAAGCGTGAGTTTGCGGTAAGGCAACTCCAGGAATGCTGCTGCTACCGGGTTTGCCAGTGCAACACCTGCTTCTGATTCGATACTGTTCTGGCTGCTGTAACCGGCAGAAGACCTAACGTTTACGGAAAGACGATCAGATTTGAAGTCGATATTCGCCCGGAAAGTGTACCTGTCTAAACCAGAGCGGATCAGGATGCCTTGCTGCTTATAATAAGATAATGAGGTATAAAAACTGAGGTTCTGGTTACCACCTGACGCATTGAGTTCCTGTTGAGAAAACTTTCCTTTCTGGAAGAAAATATTACTCCAATCTGTATTTATTTTACGGATTGAATCGAGCAAACCAGCTTCGGTAGTCCTTTGTGCGGCCGACAGTGTTTGATAGCGTGGGTTATTTGGACTATAATCCCAACCCGGGAAACCGGTAATGGCATTGGAAGGTAAAACGCCAGCAGGACCACCAAGTACTTTCTCTTCATATTCCAGGCGTTGATCGGTATTCATCAACTGCAGGTTATTCTGCGATGGTGCATCTGAAAAACCTACCTGGCTCCTGTATTGTATAAGTGTTTTACCACTCTTTCCTTTCTTAGAGGTAATAACGATAACACCATTGGCACCACGTGAACCATACAAACCCGCACCAACAGCATCTTTTAATACGTCTACTGTTGCAAAATCATTCGGGTTCATAGAACGGAAAACATTGGCCTCAATGGGAATTCCATCAAGAACATACAGTGGATCACTACCGCCAGAAATAGACCCAACGCCACGGATATTAACCCTGGCGGCTGTTCCTGGCTGGCCAGAACCCGATGCAATGTATAAACCTGGCGCCCTACCCTGCAGGATCTGCTCAAAGGAAGCCAGCGGGATCTGTTCGATCTGCCTTGACAATACTTTGGTATTGGCACCGGTAAATTCGGTTTTCTTACGGGTGCTATACCCGGTGATCACCAACTCGCCCAATGCTTTATCATCAATCTTTAATCCAACATTGATGATACCCTTATCAGCGATCCTGATTTCCTGAGTCTGCATATTAACAGAGGAAAATACCAGGACCTTTGCATCAGCAGCTACATTTATTGAATAAGTGCCGTCTGCTGCAGAAGCAGTTCCTGTATTTGAACCTTTAATGATGATGGAAACATTTGAAAGCGGGTTGCCCTTTTCATCAGTAACCTTTCCGGTAACAACCCGGCTCTGGGCAATGACGCTTCCCAGCAATAAAAACATTGCTGATAGGAACAGGAGGATTTTTCTCATATGCATATTAGTTTATGAAATCAAAGATATATCAGATTATCTGAAGATTGCTAAAGTGAGAGACAAGATTCTTTCCACATATGCTGCGTTTACAGGGAGTTACCGAAGAATTTACTCTTTTTATCCACTAAGCATTTAGGCTTCCTTGCTTTGCTTTTCCGGATTGAAGATCAATAAGAGAACTGGCAATAAAACCAGGTTGGTTATTGTGGCCACCAATAAGGTAACCGATGTTAGCCATCCCAATGCAAATGTACCGCCAAAACTGCTGGCACAAAAGATCACGAATCCTGCCGTTAAAACAAGCGATGTATATATAATACTTAAACCGGTTTGCTGAACCGTGCTTTTAACGGTTGCCTGAACATTGCCATTGTGTAAAGGCAGATCCTGCCGGTAATTTACGAGGAACCGAATGGTGATGTCGACCGCAATGCCGAGAGCAACACTAAAGATCAACACGGTGGATGGCTTTAATGGAATACCCACCCAGCCCATGATACCAGCCGTTACAAGCAGCGGCACCAGGTTTGGAACCAGCGAGCAGATCAAAATGCGGAACGACCTGAAAAGGTATAACATGCAAAGTGCGATCAGCAAAAAAGCCCAGAAAATACTTTCTTTCAAACCATTGATGATAAAACGGCTTCCTTCAAGAAAGGTGATACTGGTACCGGTAAGTACTACATGATAAGATGAACTATCGAAGATTTTATCGGCATGCTGCCGGATGCTGTCGAGCAATACCGGTAGTTTTTCGGTGCCAATATCGGCCATGCTTACACTAAGCCGGGTATATCTTTTGCTGGTATCGATAAACGAATGCAGCATTTTGGTAAAATTGTTTGTTGCCTTACCATCTTTAGAAGGTTTGAGATACTCACCAACAAACGCCCCATCAAAAGCGTTCGGCATCAGGTATTGGGTGGAATCATTTTCATAAAAGCCCTGCTTGGCAAAACGAAGCCCTTCTGCAACCGACAATGGCCTGCTCATGTCCTTGCTGGCCGCAATATAAGAAGCAAGTGAATCAACTTTTTCAAATATAGACAGCGCTTTCATCCCCGACAGCCCATTACGCTTTTTTGTATCCACTGTTATTTCCAATGGCATCACCCCTTTGAAATTCTGTTCAAAAAACCGGAGATCTTCATATATCTTATCTTTCTTCGGCAGATCATCTACAATGTATGCAACCGATTTTAATCGCATCATACCGGCAACGGATACCAGCACTATGATCCCGGTTAAAAAAAGCACGGCTTTACGGTGACTAAAAACCCACTTCTCTACATTCGACAGGAAACGGGTAATGAATCGATTGTTCAGGTAGGTAAGCTGCGTTTTCCCCGGCGCCGGCAGGTAGCTTAGTACCGCAGGCAATAAAATGAAACTCACCACGAAAATGATCATGATACTGATACCTGCAACTACACCAAACTCTTTAAGGATGGCACTACGGGTAAGCGCAAACACAGCAAAGCCAATAGCAGCGGTGATATTGCAAAACAACGTAACAACACCCATCTTGCTTACCATGTTCACCAGTGATTGAATCTTATCACCCGAATGCACATACGAAGTATGATACTTATTTATGAAATAAATACAGTTTGGTATCCCGATCACCACTACCAGGGAAGGAATCAATGCCGTTAGTAACGTTATATTGTATCCGCAGAGGTAGGTAACACCAACAGTCCATATTACCCCCGTGAGTACTACGGCCAGGGAAATGAGTGTAGTGCTGATGGAACGGAAGAACAACAACAGGATCAATACACTGAGGCCAAGCGATCCCAGTAAAAAAAGTTTCATTTCCTTTTGAATGCGGGTAGCCACCTGTGTACGGATCAATGGAAGTCCGCTCACATGCGCCTGCTGACCCGTTGTTTTTTCATACACAGTCACTGCATCCACAATATCGGCGATCACCTTAACCCTTGCTGGTGAATTCAGCAACTCTTTATTGATCTTCACTCCCATGAGATATGCCTGGGTAGCAGGGTTGTATAACAGTCCGCGATAAAAAGGAAGATTGAAAAAATTAGCCGAAGCAGAATCAAGTTGTGACTGGCTGGTTACCTGGTCTGGAAATATTTTTACAGCATATAATTTTTCTGCCGCACTGTCTTTCTGCAAACTAACGGCACCCGGTATACTAAGAATATCTTCCACCGCCGGTGCACTCTTTATCTTTTTCTGTAACTGTTGGTAAGCACTGAATTGGGGAACTGTAAAAAGATTTTTGGATTGTATGCCGATCACCAGCATGTTGCCATCGTCGCCAAAGGTCTTTTTGAAAAAAAGATAATCGAGGTATTTTGGATTATCGGTAGGAATGGCTTTCGAAAAATCGTAGCTAAGTTTCACTTTGGATGCATAATAACCCATGATGCCGGTAGTGAGAACCAATAAGATCAATAAAACAAGCCTGTTTTTAATAACGAATTTTCCTAGCCGCTGCCACATATATATATGCTGATTTTAAAACTGATAATTGTGCAAAGAAAGATCATTTATCATAAACGCAATAAACAGGCCGATAACATTAATCGTACTGAATCGAGTAATTTGCACCCGACAGGCATCATTCATGACTCATAAAACAAAAGGAATTGTATTGCGCAGCATCCGGTATGGCGAAACCAGCCTGGTGGTAACGGTTTTCACGGCACTGTTTGGCATACAGGTTTACCTTGTGAATGGCGCAAGATCTGCAAAGAAAACAGGCAATAAGTCGGCCATGTTTCAACCCGGCGCCCTGCTCGAACTGGATGTTTACCACCAGGAACAAAAATCCATGCAACGCATCAAGGAATGCAACTGGATGTATCTCTATGAAAACAACCTGAGCCAGGTGATCAAAAACGGCATTGTACTATATATGATGGAATTGCTGTACAAAACGTTGAAGCAACCCGAAGAGCATGGCGATCTTTTTGATTTTTGTGAAGACGCTCTTGTACAGCTCGACAAAGCCAACAGCAGCATTGCAGCCAATTTTGCCCTGTTTTTTACCTTGCAACTAACCCATTTTTTTGGATTTAAAATTCATCATGATCCACGCGTGAGCTATGACTCGGCCGAGCTTTACATCGATTTTTATGAAGGGAAATTTGTGACAGAACAACCCTTACATCATCATTATATTGAAGGCAACCTGGCCATACAAACTGCTGAGTTATTAAAGGTCATGCACCCCGACGAACTGAACCAGGTTAAATTAAATCATCAAACCAGGAAAGAACTCCTTTTAAAATACCAGGAATATTACCGGCTGCACATTCCCGATTTTGGGCAAATGAAAACATTACAGGTTTTGCATGAGCTTCTTTCTTAAAGCAACCTTGAGGCCTTATCATCAGACAGGAGTAAAATGCCAGGCTTTTTCCCACGATCAAAACTACCTAACCGATCACCTAAACCCAGGGCCATGGCGCCATTGATAGTAGCCCATCGCAGAAGCTGCTCCCAGGGAATGGCAGGGAAATGTTTACGGATCGCTTTCAGCTCTTCCATAACATTCAATTGCCAATTGCTGGCATAGCTGTCTGTCCCAATCACCATCTTACATCCTTTATTCATCAACATTTCCAGCGGAGGCAATGAATTTTCAATGTATAGGTTCGCATTGATACAGATGCAAAAAAAATAATCTTTCACTTCTTTCCCGGTAACTGTTTCAATAAACTCCACATCTGCTATGCTCGTATGAGTATTGTGAACCGAAAGGATCGTTTGGTTTTTGTTGATATTTGGTAACCAGCTTTTCAAACTGGTTTGACCTGTTGCTGAAAATGCTGTTATATCAATACCCATATTTTCATAAAGCCTTAGGAAGTCTCCGGACTTTTTCTCATAGAGATCATTTTCTGCCGGCGATTCCTGGTTGTGAATACTGATGAGCTGGCCTGCTGTATGTTCATTGAGTAAGGAAAATAATTTTTCAGACACAGAATATGGCGCATGTGGGGATAAGGTTGCTGGCATTGTAGACAGCTGTTGAATAAACTGTTGACGAATTTCCCCCGCTGCGTTGAAACGCTTTTCTGCTCCCGCTTCTACAAATCCGCTTACTTCAATAAAATTATGCCATTGTAACGGGCTATTCATTTTCAAAGCAATTGAATCGGTGGTATTGCATATATCGCCAATGGCTACGGTGCCGCCTGTAAATAATTCCTGCTCGGCCTGGATCATCGACGCCAGTTTGGTTTCTGCATCCGCTTCTCTTAGTGCCATTACCTGTTGTACAAAATTCACCAACCCCTGCCGTTCTGGTATCTTACCTTTCAGGTGACTTAGCTCTATATGACAATGAGCATTCACAAATCCCGGCGAAAGCGTTCCCTGGAAAGATTCTATGTCATCACCGGCATCGGCCATCGAAACCAGGTCTGCAATTTCACCATCCCTGTTGCAGATCAGCACATGCTGGCCGGGCAACATTTCTAAGCCTGTAAAAATCTGGTCAGCCGTAAATTTTCTAAACAAAATGATTGATTGATATGATGTAATTTTGCCGCCCTGTGCAGTAGCCCGGCTTTGAGGGTGCGGCAATAAAAATACACTATGTTAGATAAACTCGATGCCATTAAGGCGAAATTTGATGACCTGGGGGTTGCACTTACAAATCCCGAGATCGTTAGTGACAATAAACGATACAGTGCCATGAGCAAGGAATACCGTAGCCTTGGCAAAATTGTAGACTTGAGAAATGCTTATGTAAAACTCCTGGATGAGATCAGTTTCACTAAAGAAGTATTGAATGCCGATGATGCAGAAATGAGGGATTTGGCAAAAGCAGAATTGCCAGGTATGGAGGAGAAAAAAGATTTGCTGGAAAAGAACCTGCGCAATATGCTCATTCCAAAAGATCCTTATGATGAAAAAAATGCCATCCTCGAGATCAGGGCTGGTACTGGTGGAGATGAAGCTTCTTTATTTGCCGGCAACCTGCTTCGCATGTACCTGAAGTATTGTGAAAAGAAAGGCTGGAAAACAGCCATCCTAAGTGAAAGCGAAGGAACCGTAGGCGGATACAAGGAAGTGCAGGTAGAAGTTGTAGGGGATGATGTTTACGGCACACTCAAATTTGAAAGTGGCGTTCACCGGGTACAAAGGGTGCCCGATACCGAAAGCAGTGGCAGGGTTCATACAAGTGCTGCCACGGTGGCAGTGATGCCTGAAGCAGAAGAGGTAGATTTTGAACTGAAAGAAAGCGATGTTAAAATGGAAACGGCCAGGAGTGGTGGAGCGGGCGGACAAAATGTAAACAAAGTAGAAACAAAAGTTTTTCTAACCCATAAGCCCACCGGTATTGTAGTGGTTTGCCAAACAGAGCGAAGCCAATTGGGAAACCGGGAAAAAGCAATGGACATGTTGCGTACAAAACTCTACGATGAAGAAGTACGAAAGGCAGAAGAAGCCATTGCCCATAAACGCAAAAGCCTCGTAAGCACCGGCGACCGAAGCGCAAAAATACGAACGTATAATTACCCCCAGGGAAGAGTAACCGATCACCGCATCGGGTTAACCGTTTATAACCTGGATGCCGTACTGAACGGCGAAGTACATGAATTTATTGAAGCTTTGCAATTTGCCGAAAATGCAGAGAAGCTCACTTCACAACAGTAAATAATGTCAACTTAGTATTCATAAAAGCCACGTAATGTGGCTTTTCGCATTATTATATATGTTGGGAAGAAAAATTGTTCTTTTAAAAAAATCAGGCAAAAATAACATGTTGGCAAATCCTTAACAGATCATGAATTATTTTGGCACCGTGTTTGCAAATATATATTCAGAACACACAAACACTACATTTCAATTTTCTCATAAGCAGTTAGTTTTGGTAAACGGCCCCTGTTTCTACAGGGGCTTTCTTTTTTCCAGATTTTTTCCTCGTAAAAATACTTTTCCCGGTTAACCTGCTGTTAAGTATCAAAACGTCTATGGCTTGTTAAGATACATTTGCATAATATTTTAAATCTATTGTTTTAACAACATGAACCAAAGCTGGTTCTTGGGTAAAACAACCGGCCAGCGCATAAACTGCATAACATAACGCAGTGTGCTTTAACTTCGCAAAAATTGTTTAAACATTGGCAGAAGGTTCACAGAGAAAATCTTTTTTTAACCGCATCCGCACCGGGAAGGAATCTGTACAGTCGGAAATGAGTTTTATCGATCACCTGGAAGCACTCAGGTGGCACCTGGTAAGAGCCGTAATTGTATGGCTGGTAGCTGCCATCGCCATATTTATAAACATCGATTGGATCTTTGATAACATCATTTATGCTCCTGCCCGATCTACTTTCATCACATATAGCACGCTCTGCGACATCGGCCATAAACTGCACCTGGGGCAGGCACTTTGCATGCCGCCGGTAAATATCCCTTTGCAGGGAAATACCATCAGCGGACCGTTCATGTCGGCATTATCTATTTCCATGATCGGGGCCATCATCATTGCATTTCCTTACCTGTTCTGGGAATTATGGAAATTCATCAAACCGGCTCTTTCCCCAAAAGAGATCAGATATTCCAGGGGAAGTATTTTCTGGGTATCGATCTGTTTCTTCACCGGCGCTGCTTTCGGGTATTTTTTGTTGGCTCCTTTCACTTTTAATTTCCTCGCCAATTTTACGCTCGGCACGATCGGCGCTTATAAATACATGCCAACCTTAGATGATTATATAGATACCCTGAACCAGATCATCCTTGGCTGTGGCATTGCATTTGAACTTCCTGTGTTGGCCTATGTGCTGGCTAAGATCGGCATCATTTCAGCTTCCTTTTTAAAGAAGTACCGCAAATATGCATTTGTAATTATTCTGATACTCGCCGCCGTTATAACTCCTTCTCCCGATTGGACCAGCCAGGTGATCGTAGCCATTCCTCTTTTAGGACTTTACGAGATCAGTGTAATGATCGCAGCAAGGGTAGACAAACAGAAAGCCAAGGCTGAAAAAGAATGGAGTTAAGCAATGAATCAATTCATACAGAATCCGGCAGGCTGGCAGATATTGTTTAATTTTATGCTGTAGATACATAAGCATGTATCGGTAGTAATTTTTTGTTAACCAATCATCAATTTATTTTCATGTATACATTTGATCTGAATAAACCCATCGCCATTGGATGTGACCATGCAGGGTTCGATTGCAAAGAAGATCTTATTTCTTTCCTGGAAGGTGAAGGAATGAAATACAAAGATTATGGTACCTATAATAAAGACTCTGTTGATTATCCCGATTTTGCCCACCCCGTAGCCTTATCAGTTGAAAGTGGTGAATCTGCTTTCGGCATTCTATTGTGCGGCAGCGCAAATGGAGTTGCCATCACAGCCAATAAACACGCCGGAATCAGGGCCGCCATTTGCTGGGGCGAAGAATTAGCCGAACTGGCCCGTAAACACAACAACGCAAATATCATTTGCATACCGGCCAGGTTTGTAAGAGATGGTGATGCGGAAAAAATGCTGGATGTATTCATGAACACAGCTTTTGAAGGCGGACGCCACAGCAACCGGGTTGCCAAAATAGCCGTTTCCTAACGATACTGGTTACCTGCATGTTTACATAAGTGCAGCGATAGTGAATGAAACACTGTGATTTGCCCATCGGATTGATGACGCAAGCGAATACCACTTATCCAAAAAGATAAGCATCCCGGTACAAATTATTTATTTTACAGGAACATAATTTAAGGCAGATGAAAAAAATAAGTTTATTGATTACTATGTTTTGCCTGGTGCTGGCTGGTATGGCGCAAAAAGATGCATCCCCCAGGTTTGCAGATCTTATCACCAGTGAATCATTAAAAAAACATTTGACCATCATTGCCGGCGAAGAAATGGAAGGCAGGGAAACGGGCACAGAAGGTCAGCGTAAAGCAGCCGCTTACATAGAAGCACAGTTTAAACAAATGGGCCTTAAAACTGCTGCAGGAATTACCGGTTACCAACAGTTTTACCCTTTGTACCAGGATAGCCTGTTGAGCAGCAGCTTAAACATCGGATCTGCTGGGGCACAATATGGAGTTGACTATATCTGCCCGGCCATGAATAATGAAAACGGAACATTCGAATCCAATAAAATTGTTTTTGCAGGATATGGAATTGATGACGTGAACTATACTGATTATGTTTCGCTGGATGTAAAAGGAAAACTGGTGCTGATGTTTTTAGGAGAACCAAAGAAAGACGGCATCTACCTGGTAACGGGAACGAATAAAAGCAGCGATTGGACTTCACCCGGACTTTCTAAAAAGCTTGCCACGGCAGCGTCCTATGGTGCTGCAGGTGTGTTGCTGATCAATCCTTCACAGGAGAGTTTTAATCAACGCACGATCGACAACAGTAAAAAAACATCGGTTTACTTCCCAAGGATCAAAGCCAATGAAACCGTAAGCAATGCATTATTGAGCCACGCATTTGCTAAAAAAATCATTGGTGATATGGCAGACAGCCTTATCCGGCTTGCCAGGAAAAGTGAACCCATCGATAGAAATATGCTGAAAGAGATCAGCATCAACAGCTCATTCAATTATACCAAGAGCAGGAACATCATCAATGCAAGCAATGTCATTGGGATTATTGAAGGCAGTGACAAAAAAGATGAATACGTATTTCTCACCGCCCATTACGATCACCTTGGAAAACGCGATGGAAAGATCTACTATGGCGCCGATGATGACGGTAGTGGTACGGTTGCTGTAATGCAGATGGCCGAGGCATTTGTGAAAGCCAAAGCTGCCGGCAAAGGCCCCAGGAGAACGATGGTATTCATGACCGTTAGTGGAGAAGAAAAAGGACTTTGGGGAAGCGAATATTACAGCGACCATCCTATTTATCCACTCGAAAAAACATCTGTTGACCTAAATACCGATATGATCGGGCGCATTGATACAGAAAGAAAAAAAGATGATACCCTCAATTATATTTATGTGGTGGGACATGATAAACTCAGCAGCGAACTTCCCCTTATCAATGAAGCGATGAATAATAAATATACCCAGCTTGTATTTGATTATAAGTTTGATGATCCCGAAGACCCCAATCGCATTTACTATCGCAGTGATCATTATAATTTTGCAAGGAAGGGTGTTCCGGTATTGTTCTTTTATGATGGGATGCTTAAATCTGATTATCATAAACCAACTGATACGGTTGATAAGATCAACTGGAGTTTGTTTGAAAAGAGGGCCCGAATGATCTTTCACACCGCTTGGGAAATTGCCAACCGGGATGAAATGCTCAAACGCGACCTGGCCATACCAACAGGGCGCAGATAAAATATAATGTATTGTGCTAAAAGAAATTATTAGCTCGATTAAAATAGTTAAAACCAACTGCACATCGTCATTGCGAGGCACGAAGCAATCTTTCGCTATGATGAAATTGATCCAAATACAAAGATTGCTTCGTTCCTCGCAATGACGCGAAAAAAATTTATTTATAAAAAAAGTCCTTTGCATGATACAAAGGACTTTTAAATATACATTTCGAATCTGCTTACCAGCCAAGCACCCAGGCAAAAATCAGGGGAACAAC
>ERZ795056.1067-NODE-1067-length-32449-cov-5.736247_pt1 | contig 32449 bp, 28 predicted proteins | sample MGYA00375140_ERZ795056 | MGnify/ENA primary metagenome ERZ795056 (study PRJEB30185, sample SAMN05720227) | activated sludge metagenome | isolation source: Anaerobic digester | place: USA | collected 2015-03-09 ... | reverse complement strand
CCGATCTGGAATATAAAGCATATCATACATAGCACCGCACCCGGTTTGATGTATTTGTTTTCCATACAGTTATACACTCGGTCATTTAATAGTTAGACAATTGACAGGTTATAATTTACACTAAATAAATATTAAATCAAATAAAAAATATCTGTTTTCTCGTTTAATAAAAATCAGCTTCATCCGGTCACGGGACTGAATGCGCCTTATGATCCATTGGTGTTTCCGATACATAACCGCCCGCAGGGGCGGCACTCCGGATTTCGATCATCCGCACCCGCCAGGCAGGGGGGAAGCACACGTCAATTTCATCTTGACATCCCGCCCCGCCCCGCGCTATGTACGGTCATTCAGAAGTGGAGGAACAGCACCATGGCACATCCGTTACGCAGCTCGTTAAGCACGCAGGGAAGAAAGATGGCCGGCGCCCGCGCCCTCTGGCGGGCAAACGGCATGAAGGAGGAGCAGTTCGGGAAGCCGATCATCGCCATCGCGAACTCCTTTACCCAGTTCGTTCCCGGCCACGTGCACCTGCACGGGATCGGACAGCGGATGAAGGAGCTCATAGAGTCCCGCGGCATGTTTGCGGCCGAGTTCGACACAATCGCCATTGACGACGGCATTGCCATGGGCCATACCGGCATGCTCTATTCCCTCCCCTCGCGTGACCTGATCGCGGACAGCGTCGAGTACATGGTGAACGCGCACCGGGCTGACGCGATGGTCTGCATCTGCAACTGCGACAAGATCATTCCGGGGATGCTCATGGCTGCCATGCGTCTCAATATCCCGACCATGTTCGTCTCGGGCGGTCCGATGGAGGCGGGCGTGATCGGCGGTAAAAAATATGACCTGATCGACGCCATGGTCATGGCCGCGGACCCGTCCGTGCCGGACGCCGAGATCGCCGAGATCGAGCAGGCCGCCTGCCCAACCTGCGGCTCCTGCTCCGGCATGTTTACCGCAAACTCGATGAACTGCCTGACCGAGGCGCTGGGCATGGCCCTCCCCGGCAACGGCACCGTGCTGGCGACTCACCGGAACAGGACCCTCATGTTCGAGCGGGCCGCCGGCCTCATCGTCGAGCTGGCCGACCGGTACTACGCCGGCGGCGACGACTCGGTGCTGCCCCGCTCCATAGCGACGCGGGCCGCCTTCAACAACGCCATGGCGCTCGACATCGCCATGGGGGGCTCCTCCAACACCGTGCTTCACATCCTCGCCGTGGCCGGTGCCGCCGGCGTGGACTTCACCATGAAGGACATTGACGACCTGTCGCGCCGCGTGCCCACCCTGTGCAAGGTGGCGCCCAGCTCGACCTACCACGTGGAGGACGTGAACCGCGCGGGCGGGATCATGGCCATCATGGGCGAGCTTGACCGCGCCGGCCTCATGGACCGGGCGGTGAAGCGCGTGGACGCCGCCAGCCTGGGCGCGGCCCTTGACCGCTACGACATCATGCGGAAAGGGGCGTCGCCGGAAGCGGCCGACCTGTACCGGAGCGCGCCGGGAGGCGCAGGCCGCAACCTGGTCCTGGGCTCGCAGGAGACGATGTACGAAGGCCTGGACACGGACCGCGAGAAGGGCTGCATCCGCGACGTCGCGCACGCCTACAGCAAAGACGGCGGCCTCGCCGTGCTCCGCGGCAACATCGCCGCAGACGGCTGTATCGTCAAGACCGCGGGCGTGGACCCCTCGCTTCTTGCATTCAGCGGTACGGCGCGGGTTTTCATATCGCAGGAGGACGCGAGCGAAGGGATCCTTTCCGGCAGCGTCAGCGCGGGCGACGTGGTCGTGATCCTGTACGAGGGCCCCAGGGGAGGTCCCGGCATGCAGGAGATGCTCTACCCGACCTCGTACCTGAAATCGATGAACCTGGGCAAGGCCTGCGCCCTGGTCACCGACGGCCGCTTCTCCGGCGGCACGGCAGGCCTGTCCATTGGGCACGTATCGCCCGAGGCCGCGGCCGGCGGAAACATAGGCCTGGTGCGCGACGGCGACACGATCGAGATAGATATCCCGGCGCGGAAGCTGAACGTGAAGCTTTCTGATGCGGAGCTGGCAAAACGGCGCGAGGAAGAGAAGAAGAAAGGCCGCATGGCTTTCAAGCCCGCCGGCCGCGACCGGTCGATCTCGGACGCACTGCGCGCCTACGCGAAGTTCGTGACATCGGCTGACCGGGGAGCGATACGGATCGTACCGGAGGAGGACTGACCCGGACCGGGCGGGCCGCTGTCAGGGCCAGGGGTCCCAGTCGCCCCAGTTGGCCAGGTATGTTTTCAGGGCGGGAATACGCTCCTGGTTGTCCTCCAGAAAGTTCTTCGTGGACTTTACAATCTCCTGCTCCCGCACGATCGTGACCTCGCCGGTCAGCACCCGCGTTCGCAGGAATACGAAATAGGTGTCCAGCACGTCGTGGACACAGTAGTTGTTGATGTCGCGGATACGTCCCTCCAGGAACATCGAGTATACCTCGTTCCCTTTCGTCTGCATCTTCCCCGGCTTGCCGATGATCTTGGCCAGCAGGTTCAGTCCGCCGTGTATCCGCACCGCGCTGTAATTGGAGAGCCAGTCCTGTAAATCGATGTGCTTGTTCCCGTACCGGCTCCGTCCCGCGTACTTGTCCTTGAAATGGCGCTTGGCCGAATACCCGTACCGGTACGCCATCAGCTCAAGCAGGGGGACGTCAAACCCCCGGCCGTTGTAGGTCACGAGCGAAGCGCCGTCGTACACCTCCTCGACGCCGAGCCAGAAGAGCCTTGTCATCTCGTCCGGCCTGAACTCTGGATCATCAAGGGAAACAATATCCAGGAGGGTGAAGTCATGCCGCACCTTGGCAACGCATATCGCCACGGGGTACTGGAAGGTCACCGGTATGAAATCGGACACGCCGCCCGACGACCCGAGCAGCTCCTGCTGGTAGCGCCGTACCGCCTCGAGCCCGTCGATCTCCTCGCCCGGATATTTCACCAGCGAGATCAGTTTTTTATCCGGCACCGACTCGACGTCGAACACAAGGAACTTTACCGATTCATCTTTCACCTGTCACCCCTCGGGAGGCGTATTGTGGAGCCCGGATAAAACAAAAAGCATGTTGCCCGCCCGTCTTCGCAACATGCTTCTGCCGGATTAGACCGTTCGTATGTATTGATACGGTTTCCGAGCGCTTCGCGCGGCATGGCCGGGCCATACCGCGGAAACGGAGCGTCCTCTATTTTTTCGACTTTTCTTCCAGCTTGGCCAGGAGGTCCTGGATGAAGGGATCGGTCTCCTTCTGCTTTGCCTGAAGGAAGATGTCTGCGGACTTTTTGGATCCGATCCTCATGGCCGCGAGAACTGCCGCATAGCGGACTTCCGCGCTTTCGTCGTTGAGAACGGCGTTATTAATGGCGTCGGCCGCGCTTTCCTCGCCGATGAGACCCAGGGATATGGCCGCTTCCATGCGTACGTTCGCACGCTTGTCGCTCATCAGGTTTATGAGGCCCGGAACGGCGTCTTTCTCCTTCTTGTTGCCAAGCCACTGGGCCGCTTCGATGAGGGCTTTCTCATCGCCGCCGGATGATAAATCAGCTATATATTCCTTTGCGGATTTTTCGGTCTTGGCTTCCTGCGCCTGCACCACCGCGACCGCCGCGACAACAAGCAGAACCATGCATATAATACGTTTCATAGCAATCTCCCTGTAGAATTTAAGATAGTGTAACATTATCTTCTTATAAAAAATTATGTCAATGAATTTATGGCTGTTTGCAGCTTTTTCCTGCTTTATAGAGAAAGAATTCAGGGCAATCATCCTGAAAACTTTGTCATCGCGAGCGCAGCGCCCTTCGACTTCGCTCAGGTACCAATTGGTTGCCGAGCGGAGTCGAGGCATGCTTCGCCGTCCCGATTTCATCGGGGCTTCCCGCAATGACATCCCGGATCGAGGCGTAATGTGATATATAATCATCTGACATAAAATTGCCCCAAACCATAAATATTTTGTTTACAGCATCCGGGCACTGATTATACGCTGACACAAATTTATTGACCCGGAAGAGCCCGGCAACCTGCCGGAGCCCTCTCCCCGGAACGATTGACAGATATATTATACGGCGGGACCACAATGAGCACACCATTCGAACACACCGAAGACACGAACGGCGAAAACTTTCAGGAAATGCTTGAAAGCTCCTTGAACCGGAGGGACGATTTCGAGATCGGAACCCGGGTCGAAGGAAAAATCGTATTCATAACAAAAGAACTCGTTTTTGTCGACATTTCAGGGAAGAGCGAAGCCGTCATCGGCGCCGAGGAATTCAGGAACGACGACGAGACGCTCTCGGTAAAAAACGGGGACATCATACAGGCCTATGTCGTCTCCCGCACGAGCGGCGAGATTCGCCTTACCACCAGCATCGGACGGGGCGGCGCGAGCATCAACCTGGTGCAGATGGCCCACCGCGAGGCGATCCCCGTGTACGGGACCGTGATCGACGCGGTCAAGGGCGGGTACTCGATCTCGGTGGGCGGCATCAAGTGCTTCTGCCCCGTTTCCCAGATAGACACGCGTGCGCCATCGAACCCGGCGGCAATGATAGGCCGGGCCTTCCTTTTCAAGATCATTGAATTCAAGGAGCGCGGCAAGAACATCATCCTGTCGCGCACCGCCCTCCTCGACGAGCAGCGCAAGCGGACCGAGGCGAGCCTGAAGGAGACCCTCAGGGTCGGCGACCGGATCGCAGGCACGGTATCAAACGTGCGCGACTTCGGCGTGTTCGTGGACATCGGCGGCATGGACGCCCTGGTCCCGAAGTCCGAGCTGTCGCGGGGACGGAACGTCGGCACCTCCTCCTTCAAGATCGGCGAGCGGATCGAGGCCTCCGTGAAGGCTATCGACTGGGACACCCGGCGCCTGACCCTTTCCATCAAGGACATCGAGGCGGACCCGTGGGACAACATCGGCACGTACGAGGCCGGCGCTACCGTGCCCGGGCGCGTGGCCAACATCATCAAGACCGGCGCGTTCGTGGAGCTCGAGCCCGGGCTGGACGGGTTTATCCACGTATCCCGGATGAGCCACCTGAAAAAGATCACCCGGCCCGAGGACGCAGTTTCCCTGGGGGACGAGGTGCAGGTCCGTATCAACAGCATCAATGCCGTGGACAGGAAGATATCCCTGGAGCTGGTGTCCGGCGGCCCCGATCCCTGGCAGGAGAAAGGCTCCGGCATCGAGAACTCCGTGCAGACCGTCATCGTGGAAGAAGTGAAGCCGGTGGGACTGAGCGTTCGCCTCGAGAACGGCATGCTCGGCTTTATTCCCCGGGGAGAGCTCAGGAACAAAATGGATGCGGACATGCTGAAGAAATACGCCGAGGGCGACTCCATAAAGGCCGCCGTGCTCAGGATCGAGCAGAGCAGCCGCAAGCTCGTCCTCAGCGAGAAGGAGGCGGTCCAGATGGAAGAGCGGAAGGACTACGAGACCTTCGTGAAGAAGGAAGGCGCCTCCGCTTCCAACACCCTGGGCGCCATGCTGAAAAACAAGTTTGAGGACATACAGAAAAAAATCGAGAAGTGATCAAAGCAGGTCAAGCAAAGGCCGGAGCCGCGACCAGTCGACACCCGACAGAAGACCGCCGACCGATTCCGGGTCATCGCGCCTTCCCAGCCGCAGCGTCAGCTCCACCCTGTCCCCCTCGAAATAGGGCGGATAGGTCAGTTCAAGCCCCCGTGAAGCAAAATAACTTACTATGCCGTCAGCCTCCTGGCTGAGAGAGGAAAACTCCGGATAGCGGGCCGCGCGGACGCGACCGTACAACTCCTCCTCCCATGTTTTCCGGTCCCGGTCCTCACCCGGGCTTATTCCCGCCACGGCATCAAGACCGCCGTCGCGATCACGGATGTCCGCCAGCATCTCGACGATGAACCTGAATATGTTCACCCTCAGGGGCGCAAACTCCACCCACGACGAGAGCAGCGCCCTGTCGGAAGGATGCATCCGCGCCAGGTCCCTGACAATGCGCAGGTGGATGTCGCGTACGTCGCAGTAGTCCCGCAGCACGGCAGGCATATCCAGAGCCGCGGCGAGGAGTGCGCCGTCGCGGACGAAGTCCGCGGACACGTGCAGGCCCTTTGACGCGATCAGCTCCAGGTGCGCATCGTCGACGCCGAGGTCGCGCAGTATCGCGAGGGCCCTGAGCCTGCCGATCGGGCCCGCTTCATTCCGCTGGCATTTCAGCAGCGCGCCCCGGGCGAAAAACCCGGCGCCGAAATCGGGCGCGACCAGGCAGTCGGCGGCCTCCGCGCCCAGCTCGCGGAGTACATCGAGCCTGTTGAACCCGAAGACCGCGCGGTACGACCGGCCGCGCGGCGTCACCACCGGCGGGTCAAGGACGCCGAACTCCCGTATCGAGCTTCTCAGCTCGTCGCGAATGATGTTCCTGCTGATTTTAAAGTAGCGGTCGTCCCCGTCGATGGAGGTGAGGGGGACGCGCTTCATGCCGCCCGTGTCGGCCGGAGAGGTCATCTGCCGCCCGCCGCTATATCAGGCCCGCGAGTGTGTTCCCGAGCTCCTCGGGAGCCACCACCCGCACCTTTGAGAGCCGTTTTACCGCGTCTTCGCCGACGGAGGAGAGTTCGCTCGTCGTGATGAACAGGCCCTGCTTCGCCTTGGCGTCGTTCACCGCCTGGGCAAAGTTCCGGAGCGGGATTTCGCTGACGCGAAGGTCCCTCCACCTCCTGACCCAGACCAGCGTTTTGTCCCTGGTCGCCGGATCGACGGCCAGGAAGTCGACGCCGTCCGCCTCACGGTACGAGGGCAGAATCTCGTCCACGCGCAGGCCGAGCTTGCCGACCACGCGGCCGGCGATGATCCGGAAGTTCTCCATGTCCAGATCAAGGAAGGCGTTGATCTTGTCGTCCGCGATGGACGACCTCCCCGTCTTCATCCCCCGGTCATCGTCACGGACCGCGTCCGCCCGTGCCGAGGCAAGGATCGGGTCCAGGTCAACGGCCTTCGCGCTCTTGAGGCCGCAGATGCTCCATAGAAAATCGGGCGCGAATGCGCCGTCGAGCCATTCCTGCTCGTGCTCGGTCACCGTCCCGTCGGTGCGGTTGCCTGTTTTGGCCGCGGTGTCCATCTCCTTGCGGAGCTGCGTCACCAGGAACTGGATGTTCCGGAAATTCCTGTCGGCCTGGTAGAGCTGGTTCCAGTAGTCGTACGCCTGGTCGGTCATCTCGGCGTGGAGGCAGGCAAAGCCCAGGTCGTAGAGAATCATCGACGTCTCGTCGGGCATGTCGTTTTTACGCGCGTATTCCAGGACCGTTTCCAGCATCTTCACGCCCTCGGCCGGCTTCTTCGCCTGGACGCAGAGTATGCCGTAGAGCCTGGTCGCCACGAACCGGGCCGTCGCGTCCTCCGTCCCGTCGATGATAAGACGCGCGTAATTCAGGGCGGCCTTGAAGTCGCGCTTCCGCTGGAGCGCGAACGCCATCGCGAGGTTCGTGATGTCCGACCGCGTCTCGAGCGCCAGGGCGTCCCGGAAGTACTCCACCGGCTCGTTGAGCTTCATGGCCTGGTAGCTCGCGATGCCGGCGCCGAACAGCACCTCCATGTCCTTCTCGCCCATCTTGATGAGCCGGTCGAAGTAGCGGAGCGCCTGCTCGAAGTACTCGTTCCCGAGCAGGATGAACGCCGCGTGGTAGAGCGACTCGGCATCGCCCGGGTACGCCCTCAGTATGTCGAAATAGTTCTGGAAAGCCTTCAATGTCTCGTCGCGGCGGAGATAGACCTCGGCGAGCTTCCGCTGGACCTTCACCTTCTCGACCTCGTAGTTGAACTTGTCGATCCTGAGGATATCCTCCAGGTGCAGGACGGCCTCGTCGACCTCGTCCCGGTCGAACAGGACGTTGGCCAGCTTCCAGTGGACGGCGAAATCGTTCGGGTTGTTGTCCAGGACCTTTTTGTACTCGAGTATCGCCTCATCGACCATGTCCTGCTTCAAGAAGCTGTCCGCGCGGTTGAGCGGGTTCAGGCGGGGGGCAAGAACATAGACGTACACAAGCACGAGGCCCAGCAGTATGACCAGAATTATAAGGGACGGTACCAGCATGTCATCACCCTGTGTTTCGGTGCCGGGGCCGCCCGGGCCCCGGTCCCTATACCCTTAAGAATCGGACGATGGAGGGCCACCCATTAATGATAAACGAGGTATCCTCCTCGCGTTTGAGGATAAAATCGTCTTCCTGCTTGATTTTTGTCTTATAGGGAAGGTTTATCATGATGTCCGGCGGCACGAATTTCGGGAGCTTCTCGAAATGGAGCTGTATCTCGTTGACGGTGGAGGACATGCGCAGGGAGATGAGCCCGAACCGCGACGGCGCGTCCTCGATCCTGATCTCGTTTCCCGGGGCGAACCAGCTTTCCCGCGGCAGGGGGAAGAGTTCGAGCCGCTCAGGGTTGTCCACGAAGAGAAGGTTGCGCAGGGTCGCGAAGACCATCGCGCTGACCGCGATCGAAGAGCCGTCCCCCCAGTTGGCCCTCCCTGTCGAAGGGTTGACATATTCCGGCAGGGAGAAGGTCCTGCTCCTCATTTTCAGGAGGCCCTCGACCACGTCGTAGCCCGCCTGGTCTTTCAGCATGATCATGGCGTTCGCGGCGACAAGGGTCGAGAACAGGTCCCATCCGATCGATTTCACGAAGAGCGGCATGTCGCCGAAACGCGCCCGCACGCGGCCGAGCAGCCCGCCGAGCAGCACGGCAGTATACGACTCGTGCCGGAAGGGGAACCCGGCCGACACGCTGCCGACGATGAAATCGTTTTCTGGCCGCTCGCTGTCAGGATCGAACACCGCCCTGACAACGCCGGCGGCGATGCGGTCCGACTCCTTCTTGAATTTCAGCTCGTCGCCGAATATGCCCAGGCAGCGTGCCAGGTAGGAGTACTGGCCGAGCGCGTGCGCGATGAGTATCAGGTCGTGCGGGTGGTCTTCGGCAATGTAGTAGTCGGGCAGCGAATTGCGGTTGAGGAGGCCCGGCTTTTTTAGCTTCCGCGCGTAATCGTACAGGAGGCGCGCCTTGGCCCGAATGAAGTCGAAGCGGCCCTGGAGAAACGCGTTGTCCCGGACGTGGATGAAATGGTCCGCCGCGGACTCAATCACGAAGCAGATATTGATCGCATCGTCGAAACCGATGCGCTTCTCGTCGCAGGCGAAATGCTTGATAAGATGATCAATATAGCTGAGCGACTCGGGGAAGTACCCCATGCGGACGGCCCCGAGCACGATCTGCCACGCCGCACGGTAATCGAGTGTCCCGTCCTCGCGGCGGAGTTTCTTCAGCGAAAAGTTGAGGAGGGAAACCTTTGATCCGTAGAACCAGTTCTGCAGCAGCTTGTCGGGAAACGCGGCGTTGGCGCCGTTCTTTATCCTCATGCCCGAAAAGGACGTATAGTCCTCCCGGACCGCATTGTAATCAAACTTGCCCCCGGCCATGCCGCCGCGCGGATCGAGCGCGATACGGAACCGCACCCTGTTCTCGCCCTTCTTCAGCGAATAGCCGAGGCCGAGGGCGGCCATGCCGTGCTTCGACGCGCTCTTGAACTGCTTGCCGTCATCGCGCGGGTCGATATCACGGCAGCGGTCGCCGCCGCCCGAGATCACGTAGTCGGGCCGCGCGCCCATGCAGACCGTTTTCTTCCCGTTTACGGTCAGGGCGAGCGAGTCCGCGTGGAACTCGACGGAATCGAGGCCACCCAGGTGCAACTGGTTATAGGGCCGCACCGCCACCAACAGGGATGAGTTTTTCCGCTCCTTGAGGACGCACTCAACCTCCACGACGGCCTCGTCAACCTCGCTCCGTGCGCCGAATACGGTCTGCTGGAGCTTTAACAGGGGGCTGTCCCACACCGTGGTTATAACGGAATTTTTCACGTCCCGGTCGATCCGGACCCTGCCCCAGTCGTCCGCGGGGCGGTGCACCGTGTTACCGGCGACGAACCACACTTCGATCGACCAGTGCGCATACGACGGCGACAGCATGCCGGCCGGGTCTACGGAGAGTCCTTCATCCGAGAGCAGGTTCGTGAAATAGAGGTTGTCACGCGCGGCGGCGTTTACAAGCACGAGGGGCACGAACGATGCAGCGCCGCGCCGCGTGTCCGTCACGGCGTTTATCCAGGCAGGCCACCTGAATCCGGAGAATTTCTGGAAGAGGGAATAGTTATTGATACCGGCGCGGTACAGGCCTTCGGAGAAGCGGTACTTTTCTTTATCTATTGTTACTTTGCAGGCGCCGGCGAAATCAACAGAATTCTTTTCAGCTTTTTTTATATTGCGAAATATGCTCAATGGCGACCACTGGATCACGCGATGATCACTTGAAAGATTTCAGCGCTTCATCCTCGGACTCGTATATATCGAACATATCCATCAACTCAACGACTTCAAAGATCTTCTTGACGGCGTTGTTCATGTTGCAGAGCTTCAGGAGCCTCTTCTGCTCTTTCAGGATCCTCATGGTGGAAACGAAAATCCTCAGACCCGAGCTGCTCATGTACTCCACGTCGTTCAGGTTCATGAGGAGATGCGTGTTGGGCTCATTCTGAATGATCTTGTTGATTTCTTTTTCTATCTCGGCGGAAAGATGCACGTCCAGCCGTCCGGAAAGGTAAACAACTACGACGTTATTGACCCTTTTAATATTCAGATTCATAGGTTTCTCCAGTCACTCCGTTATCAATTAAATCTCAGGAATCAGCCGCTGTAAAGCTTTTCAACAACTTTATATATTCGTGAAATATTAATCAATTAAAAAATTTAAATGAGCTGCAATATTTATCGGGCGCAGCAGCTGGTGATTATTCCCTTCCTGCCCTGGCCTGGTCCCTCGTGATGATCAGGCTTGCCGCGTTCAGGACCGCTATCACGAGAAAAACGGAGGCCAGCACGACCATGGCAGGATGCGCTTCCATTGATGCGATGGCCTCCTTGCCGGTATCCGCCGCAATCCCGGTATTTATCGATTTCTGTATGCGCATGAAAATGAACATCGAAATCGAAAAAAAGAAGGGAAAAATCAGCCCGTTATAATACACAAGCCCCCGGTAACGAAGCGGGTCGAACAGGGGCATGATCATGGCCACACCGCTTACGATCAGCAAAACCGCCAGGGCGCGAAACACGTAATAGAGCGGCGAGATGATGTCGTCGTTGATGATCTGCTTGAGCCAGTTGTCCTGGGTGAGCTCCTCGCCTTCATCAAGCGTCCCCGATACCGTCTCACCCGGGTTCTGGACCACGGCCGCACTGCGGGCCTCGGCGCCCGGTGACAGCATCTTGAATACGCGGAACGGAGAGATATAGAAAAAAAGCCCCATGACGATAAAGAGCACGCCGGTCAGGAGCACCACGCCCTGCAACAGGTTCGTCTTTCTTGATCTCATTCGCCCAACCCCTGGTCATTGAAGGTTTTTACAATACCCTGCAGCCGATCAACCATGGCGCAGGTCCATATGCGGCACCGCCGACCGGTCTGGATACAACTTATCAAATCCGTTAATTAATCAATAAGAATTTGGCGCGTGCGGTAAAATTATGACTTCCGGGAGATTTTTTTCACGAGTTTGTCCGAGATTTCCCGCGAGTGTTCAATGATCCATCCGGGACGCACGTCTTTTTCAGAGACTTCAAGCACAATTGTTTCGTCCGCACAATCGCCCGGCGCGCTGTCCGTGGCCTGCTCCCCGATAAAATCGAGGTAGCGGGTGTAGAAGCTCATCAGCTTGCCGTCGCGGTAGGCGGGCTTCATTGCGTTCCGGACCGAAATATAAATTGTCTCGTCGACATCAATGCGGAACAGGTCCTCCACGCGCACGCTGAAACCCGGATAGCCCGCGTTGTAGCGCTCTTCCAGTATCGGGACCTCCTCGAACACGGGGTAGAGGCAGAACGCGGCGGCAAGCATATCGCGGAGATAACCGGTGCTGAATATGCGCCGGCCGGACGTTCCGCCCTGGCCCAGCATGGCCACCGGAAGCTCGCGGAAGGTCTCGATCCGCGCACTGCCGCACATTTCGCCCGCAAGCTTCACAACGCTGTCGTTCTTGAACACGTGGTCCGTCGGGAAGGTGACGTCCAGCAGCCTGCTCATCCGGTCCTCGGAGAAAAAGTGGTCCATCCGCTTCCTGAACTCGCCGCCGCTTCCGCTCACCAGGGAGAGCGCGGCGACGATATAGGCGTAGGAAGATGCGTACAGGAGGTCAAAGGTCGTTCCGGAGCCCTGCATCGCTCCGAACAGGCCGCTGAAATAGAGCGCGTTGAGCAGGCCCGTTTCAAGAACCAGTGCCCGGTTCTTCTTCGTCACGAGCGAGACCAGAGGCGCGAGAGCGTCCCCGCCGGCACAGCGCCGCAGACGCTCGTACTCGCCGGATGACGGCGGGTCGAATTTCGGGAGCGTCAGTCCGCCGGGAAAATCCCTGATGTCGCCGGCGTGGTATTCATTCAGTACGTAATAGACGCGCTGGCCCTCACGGGCCGATCTGTCGAACACCTCGTGCAGTGAGCGTATGTCCTTCCTGTTCTTCACGAGCGTGAAGACACGGTCGGACAGGCCAATGACGCGGTCCCTGAGGCCCGGGTCATCGTCGCCGCAGTCGATCACGATGAAACGGTATTCCTTCGACAGCATGAACAGGAGCGGCGACAGGATATCGGGATTGACCTTTACCTTAGAGCCGAACGCGACGTTGACAAGGTCAAGGCCCTCATCCACCGGCTCGATCCGCCCGCGGATGATCTCCTCGAAGGAAGGGCCGTCTTCCGCCCGGTGCGACAGGGGGGCGGTGATTTTCTTCTCGAAAAAATTGAACACGCTGTTCCCCGCGTATGACAGGTCGAGGATGACCGTTTTTCCCGCGCCCTTCAGCGAGACGCCCATCAGGGAAGCAAGGAGCGATTTGCCCGCTCCGGGCAGGCTGCTGTACGCGGTTATGATCCTGGTAGTACCGCCAAAATACTCTTTCCCCACGTCGGAAACGTCAAAGCCCATCCTGTCGATGATCTTCAGGTAGCCCCGGAGGCACCGGTATGACATGAGCAAAAATCGGAACATGTCCTCCGCGGCGAACATCAGGATCGAGGAGTCCACCAGGGCGCGGATCCTTCCCGCCTGGCGGTTCTCGGTGAAGGGGATCGTGCCGAAAAACGAGCCCGGCGCCAGGTACACGACGTCCGTGTTGCCGGTCGACTCTATCTCGAAGATCCCGTTGACGACGACATTGAGGGAATTGATCTTCTTCAGGTCGAACCGGTGGCCCTTCTTCACTTCGGCCAGTTTCCCGATCGCGCGGAGCCGGCGCAGCTCATCCTCCAGGCAGTGCCTGAAAAGCGGGATGCGCGGAAGGATGGTGCCGATGACGTCCATGGTGCGGGGTCGCTCAGAACTTTCTCAGCATGCCGACCAGCTCGTTCTTGCCGTACAACTCAATGGGCCGGGTGTTTGCAAAATCGATCGCGCTCTGCGAGAAGTCGCCCGTGCTTATGACGATGATCCGCGTCACGTTTTTAGCCTTCATGCTCTCGTGGAGATTCCGGAGCGTTTTATCCTGTATGGTTTCCGTGTCGCGGAAGATGCGGATCAGCCGGTTCGTCTGGCGGGTGTTGCGCCACTTTCCCTCGCTCTCGGTCCCGATGATCTCGATCTCCGTGTCGCTGATGATGTTGATGTCGGTGATGTTGAAGTTCATCGCTTCCACGATCTTGCGGCAGGTGTGTTCGAACTGTGACAGGCCCGAAATCAGGAAGTCCTTCATCCGGTCGTCCTGCCGGAACTCGGCATAGTTCTTGAGCTTGGCCTGGACGTCGCGGAAATTGGGCTTCACCTCGATGATCTTTTCCCACTGGTGGATGGCAGAGTGGAGGTCCCGGGTCTTCTCGTGACACTCCGCCAGGTAGTAGCGGAGGCCCAGCTCGGTGTCGCTCCCCTTGCGGGCGAACTTCAGGCCGCGCTCGAACTCCATCATGGCCTTGGGGAGCATCCCCTTCTGCATGTGGCACGACCCCTTGGCGAGGAAGCACTTCACCTTGAGGTCCTCGCTCTTCTGCGCGATGTCGAACTCCTTGATCGCCCACTCGTAGTCCTGCATCTGGCGGAGCACCAGGCCCAGGAAGTAGTGGGACCGGTAATTGAGCGGGTCGATCTTGATCGACTCGATGAAGCACTGCTTCGCGTCCGGGTAGAGATTGGTCTGGTAGTATATCTGCCCGAGGTAGTAATGCGACTGCTCGTGGCGCGGGTTGAGGGCAGCGCTCTTCTTTAAAAATGTGAGCGCGCGGTCAAGCGTGTTCGTCCTGAAATAGATGGAGCCAAGCTCAAAGAAGTTCTGGAAATTGTCGGGCTCCAGCTTGGTCAGGATCAGGTACTCATTCTTGGCATCGTCGAAGGAGCCCTGCTCCTGGTAGAGCTTTGCGAGTCGTGAACGGACATCCACCTCAACGACCTTCTCGCTGTACTTGCCGTATTTCAGGACCTGCCGGTATTCCACGATGGCGAACTTGATGTTGTTGTCCCGCGCATAGGCATCGGCGAGGAGAAAGTGCGCATAGCTGTTCCGGTCATCCTTTTCAAGTATGTCGGTCAGCTTCTTGATTGCCTGCTTGATCTGGCCCGCTTCGATCATCTGGGCGATCTCATCGATCCGTCTGGGGAGAACGAAGGTCTGGAGCGTATAGACAACGATCATCGCAAGCATGATAACGAACAGGAAGACGATTACATAGGTGAATATCATCGAACCATCATACCTTCAGGTGGCGTTATGCAAATGATAGTACGGAACGCCATTTCTGTCAAGATTGTATTTTCCGGCACCCGGCCGGAACCGGCACGGAAAACCTCATTATATTATCGGATTATCGGCACGTAAAGTATACTCGCGGTTTGTCGCAGGAGTGTAATTTTTAAGATCCCGGAAGCCCCGCGGCACCGGCAACATTATTTATCTGGTTTTAAAAATAATATTGACAAAAAACGACCCTTCAAATATCTGAAAATTTCCGAACCGGGGGCGTAGCTCAGTTGGGAGAGCGCTTGAATGGCATTCAAGAGGTCAGGGGTTCGATTCCCCTCGTCTCCACAGTTAAGGCAGTGAATAGTTAATAATGTATAGTGAATAATTATTGTAAAAAATCCGCTCTCAGAGCGGATTTTTTTATGTATGTATCATGAGAATGTTATAGCAATTAAAATACAAAACCGCTCCTTCGGAGCGGTTTTATTCCTTAACTATTCACTATTCACTATTCACTATTCACTTTTAACTGTTAACTATCCACTGTACTTCTTCTCAAATGTGTTCCCGTGTATGGTAACGATCTTCTCTATATAATACCGTCTCTTGCCGGCAGGGATGACCGCCTCTGCCGTTTCCCCCGCCTTTTTGTTCTGAAGCGCGTTTCCTATCGGTGAAGAGAGGGAAATCTTCCCGGCCGATGGATCGACCTCGTTGGGCGACACGAACACGAACTCGATCCTGTCGTCGGAATCCAGGTCTATTACGGTAACGGCCGCGCCGAATCCAATGCACTCATCGGCGATCTCGCCAATATTCAGATTGTTCAGCTGGCCAAGCTGCCCGTTGAGCTGCGAGATCCGGGCCTGGACAAAGCCCTGGCGCTCCCGTGCAGCATGATATTCCGCGTTTTCCTTCAGGTCGCCGTAGGTGCGCGCCTCCGCGATCCGCTTCGGGATCTCCACCTTGAACTCATAGTTCAGCTTCTCCAGCTCATCCCTGATGGCCTGGCGCTTTATTTCAAAATCGTTAGCCATTGCACGTCTCCTCTCGGTCCACGCTTCTCCGCCGGACCGGGGAGCGCGCGTGGAAGCTTATTCATTGTTGTTTAATTTGATCAGAATCTTGACGTTTCTGTTGTCGTCTTTCTTGACTTCGAAGCCATTGTCTTTAAGGGTCTTTTCAATCCGGTAAGTCATTAAATCAATTACTTTTTTTGACATGTCGTTCCTCCGTGAACTATTTTTAATACCGGAAACGTCCGGGACATTGTTTCCGGGCCGCCCCGCCATCAGTGAAAAAATGGCCCGTCATGCAAATTATCCCATTTCTGCCGGTATTGATGCGTGTTTGACGCGTTTGCCGCTGCAGCGCCTCCGGCGCCGCCGGCGGAGCACATGATTAATGTCGGAACATCCTCCTGCCGGATTAAATTAATTCGCGCCCGCGGCCCGTAACTTCCACGAGGCGCGGCGAAAACCCCTTCCTCCTGTTTATGGCTCTCGAGATAAGGGCGATGACCGGAAACGACATAATCAAACCTGCGGCCCCTCCCAGGATCGAAGAGACGTCACGGTCGAGCCCGGTCCCGGACCGGACCGCGTCCCCGGCAAGCACGCCGGCGACAAGCATGGCCACGGGCAGCAGGTAAAAAAGCAGGGAGCCGGCGACAACGGATTTCCCCGTAATAACGAAGCTGACCGTGTCGCCGACGCGCGCGTCATGCGTGTTCTCCATCCTGATCCTGCGCATGGTCGTGCTGCCCGCGAGGGCGCATGAGGATCCGGCCGCACACCCCTCGCACGAAGGACAGGCCTCAACCTCGACCAAAATGGTGCCGCCCGTTTTTTCTATTACCGTTCCATGTTCCATGGCTACTTCCCCCTATCAATCCGCGGGGCCGTGTTAAGATGCGCTTTCATATGCTTTATGAACACGGTCCCGGGATACCGGTTCCACTCCTTCCTGAGATATTCCGCGTACTGTCCGACGAGCTTCCCGATCCGCTCCGCACGAGGCCTGTCCTCCGGTCCGGCGTCAAGCGGGTCCAGGAAAGCGAGCGTCACCTCCCTCTCGCGAACATCTATCGCCGCGGACACGGGCACGACGGGCGCTCCCGTTTCGAGCGCCAGCTCCGCGAACCCGGTTTTGAAATTGCGCTGCCGTCCGTGAAAGGGAAATGTAATACCGCGGCTTAACCCGTCGCGGGCGTCCGGCAGGATAAAAACGACGCCCCCGCCGGAAAGGACGCGCTTGCCGGTCAGCAACTGGTCCAGGAAAATGGACAGCCTCAAACGCCCGAGCTCGCGCGGCGGCAACGACCCCGCTTCCCGATGCAGGAATCCCGCCGCCATCTTAATGAAATAATACGCGCCGGGTTTCACGCGCTCGAGCGCAAGCTCACGCACCAGAAACGCAATACCCGCGTGCCTGCCCGCAATGATCACGCCCTTCCCCTTCCGGTAGGCGCTTTCCAGCCGGGCCATGTCAACCTTCAGGCGCCAGCATGACGGTTTATTCATGAGGAGATGGTTCAGCAGCTGCCTCTGGATGCTCCCGGGGCTCCTGATAATCATTGCGCACTGGACGGCTTCGCTTTCACTTTGCGACGGGTTCTCAAGCAGGGCGTAAAAATCACGCGTCAGGCGGGCAACGTCCTGTTTGAACATTTTCTGCGCCCATCGTTTCCCGTACAGCCAGGTTAAAAAAGCGAGCCTGAATTCATAGGTGAAGCCGGGCGATTTCAGGTCCGACAGGCTTGTTTCCCTAATGGCATCGTCACGAACCGGCACCGGCGTCGTCGGCACGCGACAGGCGCCCGGTCCCATCCCGGCGCCGCCGCGCATATCGTCCTCCTCCGGTTCCCCTGCCGCATCGCCATCCTGTCCGCGGGACAGTATTTCAACCAGGTGCCGGACCGTCGGCCTTTGAAAAAATTCCGTGTTCGAGATTTTCCGCCCGAAGAGCCGCTCGATCTCGAGGAACAGGCGGAGGGCGGAAAGGGAATCGCCGCCCAGTCTGATGAAGTCATCATCAGGCCCGACCCTGCCGGTACCGATGACCGTTTCAAACAGGCGGATCACTTCCTGATGCAATCGGTCCGGGCTCAACTCCTCCGGTACAAATGCCGGCTCTCCCGGCCTGCGGTTATAACCTTCATCGATATATTTCTTCCTGCTGGCCGCGCGGGCGAGCTTCCCGCTTGTGGTCTTTACCAGCCAGCCCCGCGGCACCATCCGCACATCAGCCAGTACAAGCTCCAGCTCGTCGGAAACGGCCTGCCGCAGACGGCGTATCATCCGCTCCTCCGTGGCGGCATCCGTGTCCCGCCGCCGCTCGATTACCAGGACCGGGATCTCCGTCCCGATGACCGGGTCGCTTATCCCGAACGCGGCGCACCGCGCCGCAGACTCCCCGAATACCGCTCCCGCGATGCTTTCGATCGACTGGGGGTGGACGTTTCTCCCGCCTGAAATGATCAGGTCCTTCTTGCGGTCGCACACGTACAGCTGTCCGCCGGCGATATAACCCACATCGCCGGTGCGGTACCAACCGTTCATGAAAGAGCCTCCCGCTGCATCCTGGGCGCGGTAGTAATCCGTGAACAGGGTGTTGGACCGGATAACAATCTCCCCCACCTCCCTCTCGGACAGGCGCTCGCCCCGGTCGTCCATGACCGCCAGGTCAATTCCGGTGAAAGGATAGCCGCAGCCGGCAACCACCCGGGCCCCGGGCGAGCCCGGCTCAACCGGGACTGCGCGTCCCTGCAGGTGCAGTCCCTCCGCCGACACCCAGTCCACGACCAGTGCCTCTCCCGGGCGGGTCATGGATATCCCGCACACGTTTTCAGCCATCCCGTATCCTATAGCGAAAATATTCTCCCGCAGACCATACGCCATGAACCTCTCGCTGAACCTCCGCATGCTTTCCGGCAGGACAGGCTCCGCGCCGTTGGTTATAACCCGCCAGCTGCTCAAATCGACCCCTGCCAGGTCCTCGTCGCGGATGCGCCGCGTGCAATAATCAAAGCTGAAGTTCGGCATGTTGGTCAGCGTGCCGCCATACCTGTGCACCGCCTGCAACAGCATCTCCGGCCTGTGCAGCCAGGTTTGCGGCGACATTGACACCAGCAGGTCCCCATAGAGCAACGAGCGGATATGCCCGACCATGCCCATGTCGTGGTAAAGGGGGAGCCAGGAAACGTAGACCCAGTCCCGCGTCATCCGGTAAGCCTCCGCGCTGGCTGCGATATGATCAAGAATTACACGGTGGGAGAACCGGACAGCTTTCGGCGCGCTGGTAGTACCGCTGGTGAACTGCATCAGCGCGATCTGCCCGGGCCCGACCACGGGAAGCGGCCCGGGCATGACAGCCCGGTCCGCGTCCGGCTCCCGGCCCTCAATCACCTGGCAGCCGGTGTTCGCCAGGGCGGCAGTGAAGGCCGGGCACAGGTCAGGCAATGCAACCACCGCACGCGCATCCACCGCCGCGGCCAGTCGCCCGACCTTCCTGGCATACGCATCCGGGTCGGAGCCGGGGCGCCAGTAGGTCATGACTGACGGAACGGCGCCGCAGCAGAGTGCGCCCCAGAAATGCCGTATCAGCCCGTAGTCATGATCAAGGGCGAGGAGGACGATGTCGCCGGGACCGATCCCCTCGCCTTTCAAACGGAGGGCGCAGCGCTTCATATCCTCATTCAACTGAAGGTTTGTTATGGAATGGGCGCTGCCGTCTTCCGACAGGAATACAATTGCCCTGCCCCCCGGGTCGCGCTCGCTCCGGGAGGAGATCGCTTCAACAAGCGTGGAATACGATGATAATTCATTCATGGAAAAAATCCGGCGTAACCCGACAGGTACGCAAACGCCTGCGCTCCTGCGGGGGTTCTCCTCTTATGGCATCATTTCAACACCACGACCTCGCCCCGCTTCCTGAGCTCCGGCACGACCGATTCGTTCCCGACGACGACCGTAATCAGCCCGGGCGAGAACAGGTCGCGGCTTTCACGCATGATCTCTCCGGCGTCCACGGCGTTAATGCGGTCGAGGTACGAGATATAATAATCGGCCGGGAGTTCGTTGTACGCGATCTCCATGTAATTCGACAGGATATTCAGCGGCGTGTCGAACTGGAACACGAAGCTGTTATTGATGGCCCTCTGCGCCCACACGATCTCAGCGGCGGGAACGGGCTCGGCGGTCATCCGGCCGATATTGCCGGTCAGGAGAGAAAGCACCTCGCCCGCGCTTTTATTCTCTGTCTGGGCGAACGCGAGGAACACCCCGGAGCGGTAGCGGAACCGCATGATCGACTGGACCGCGTACGCCAGCCCGCGCTTCACCCGTATCTCCTGCATCAGGCGCGAGCTGAACGAGCCGCCGCCCAGTATATAGTTCATGACCTCGAGCGAATAGGCCCCGGCATACTTGATATCTGGCGCGATCGTGCCCACGACCACCGTGGACTGCGGTATGTCCTTGGGGTAAAAGAAGATTTTATTCCGGGATGAGGCCACCGCGTCCAGGGCCTTCTTCCGGTCGGCCGGGTACATCGCGGCGGCGCCCGCCGGCAGCGGGGCAAAGCGCTCGCGGCAAAGCCGCTCGGCCTCCGGGAACCCGAGCGGCGCGTACATGCCGATCATGATGTTGCGGCCCGCGAAATGCTTCCGCCACGTCTCCCGCACCCGCTCAAGGGAATATGAGCGCACGCCCGCCTCGGTCGGGGTTGAGCCGTAGCCCTCGCCGCCGAAAATGATGGCGCGGGCCCGCTCAAAGGCGATCTCCGCCGGGTCGTCGTATTTTCTCCGAATGGAGTCCGCAACCAGCGCCTTCGCGTTGTCCAGGTACTGTTCCTCCATGTTCGGGTTCGCGGCAAGGTCCGCAACGATGTCGAGCGCCTCGTCCCGGAAGCGGTCCAGCACCTTTATGGAGATAAGGACGTGCTCCCAGCCCGCCTCAATGGAGAAGCGGCCGCCCATGGCGTCGACCTTTTCGTGGAGCACGGTCCCGGGGAAGCGCTTCGAGCCGCCCAGGGACACGGCCTGCGCCATGAGCTCGGCCATGCCCGCGCTCTCCCTGTCTTCGTACATCCTCCCGTAGCCGGCGGATAACACGACCGTTACCTGGGGAAGCTCGTCCTGCACGTAGAAGAGCTTGATCCCGTTGGTCAGCGCCGCGGTCCGCACCGGCGGGAGCTTCAGGTCCGCGCCGGCGGAACCCTGCAGCGCGGAAGCGGCGATTAACATGAGAACCAGCAGCGCGTATCGTTTCATCGAGCGCCTCCCGCCGCGCGGCTGTCGCGCAAAACGCCCACGGTCCTGTTGCCCGGGATAAAATAGCGCGCACCCGCCTTTTTAATGTCCTGCACGGTTATCCTCCTCGTCATTTCCGGGTACTGCGCTGCGTAGGTCCAGTCGCCGTAGAGCGTCTGGTAATAGCTCAGCGTTCGCGCCAGCCCCTTGTTCGTCTCCAGGTCGAAGACTGTTTCCGACTCGATCGAATTGATCACCTTTACGAGCTCGGCCTCGCTCACGTCCGCGAAGAGCCGGTCCATCTCGGCGTATATGGCGCGCTCCAGCTCTTCCGCGGTATGGGGCGGCCGGGGCGTCGCAAAGAGCGCGAAGACGTTGTCGTAGCGCGCCCCGGGCGCGCCGTTCCATGCGCTGATCGACGACGCGATCTTCTTCTCGACGACAAGGGCGCGGTTCAGCCGCGCGGACATGCCGCCGGTGAGAAGCTCGCTGATGACCTCGCACACGAGGTCGTCGTACGCGGGGAACGCCGGCTTGTGCCAGCCGATGACGAGGTACGGGTTCGATTCAAAATCCAGGATGAACCGCCGCTCCCCCATCTGGGGCGGCTCCATGGCGGTAACGGGCGGCGGCTCCGGCCGCTGCTCTATCCGGCCGAAATATTTCTCGACCAGGGCGAGCGTCTTCGCCGTGTCCTGCATGCCGACGATCGTGATCGTCATCCGCGACGGGATGTAGCGCTCGCGGTAAAAGGCCCTGACGTCCTCGATGGAGAGGAACGGTATGGTGGAGCGCCACCCGATGATGGGATGGCGATACGGGTGGGCGATGAAGGCCTCGGCCATGAAGCGCTCGTAGATGAGCCCGGTGCCGAGCGAGTCATAGTGCATGAGCCGTTCCTGAAGAACATTGCTTCGCTCCAGGTAGTACTCGCGAAGCACCAGGTTCATCAGCCGCTCGGACTCCATCTTCGCCCAGGTCTCCATCTGTGACGCCGGCAGCTCGATGTAGTAGCCGGTCTTGTCCCTGGAGGTCGAGGCGTTCAGCCCCACGCCGCCGATCTCCGAATAGATACGGTCGTACGGTTCAGCGGTGAGGAACTTCGACTGCGCCTCCTGCAGGCGGGCGAGCTCCTTCTCGAGCTCCGGGAGCCGGGCGTTTTTCGGCGATTCCAGCTTCAACCGGTCGATCGTCTCGCCCACCGCCTCGATCCGCGACTGGATGACGCGCTCCTTCGCGTAATCGGTCGTTCCGATGGTGTCCGTCCCCTTGAAGAGCATGTGTTCCAGCAAATGGGCGGCGCCGGCGGTCCGGTAATTCTCGTCCACGGAACCGACGCGGAACGCGATCTCGAAAGCGCACACCGGGGCGAAGCCGCGGTTCAATAAAATCACGGTGATCCCGTTTTTCAGCTTTTTCGCCACCACGTTCTTCTTTAAATATACGCCGGCATCGCGGATGGCCGCGTCACCGGGCGAAGCAAGAAGCGCGATGAATACGAGCGCCGGCACCATCATGGCTTTTTTCATGGATTGCTCCCTGGTTGTTTTTCTCGATCAAAGGTATCACTATTCAGCAGGGCGGGAGCCAATTAGCAAGTATAATTTTGGGCCCACCCGGCAGGGATTTTTTCCTTATTGACACTGAATTATAGCCATGATACACTGCAATATTCCAAAAAAAGGGGTGCGCGTATGAAGAAATTATATCGAAACACATTGATTCTCCTTGCCGTTCTTATCACGGCCGGCGGATGCGAACCTTCCATCAAGTACTGGGGCAACTGGAGCGTTGACGGCCTGGTGAGCAAGGTGGTCTTCAACGGCTCGACCATGTACGCCAGCGGGGAGTTCACGCATGTGTTCGCCGTCACCGGAAACGGCGCGGTGCTGAACAACACCACCGGGCTTATTGCCGGCTTAAAAAAGGTGCCGGTTATTAACGACACGGTATACGCGGCCGAGCCGGACGGCAAGGGCGGTTGGTACATCGGCGGCGATTTCACCATGATTAACGACACGCCGCGCAACCGCATCGCCCGCATTAATAAAAACGGCACGCTCCACCCGTGGAACCCCGGCGCGGACGACACGGTGAGGACTATCGTGAAGTCGGGGGCCACGCTCTACGTGGGCGGCGAGTTCACGACCATCGCGTCCACCCCCAGGAACAACCTGGCCTCGTTCACCGCCGCTTCCGGCGAGCTCACCGGCTGGAACCCGTCCGTGGGCGACGCAGACGACACGGTCTACGTCGTAAGGGTGGCCAACGGCTTCGTCTTCGTAGGCGGCAGCTTCACGAGCGTGGGCCCGGCGACGCCGGTCACGCGGATCGGCATCTGCTCCTTCAACGCGTCGACCGGCGCCCTTACCTCCTGGGACCCGGGCCAGATTTCGGCCATATCGTCCATGGCGATAGCCGGTACTACCGTGTACGTGGGCGGCATCATCACCAACATCGGCGGGCAGGTACGGCAGAACATCGCTGCCCTTGACGCCGATCCCGAGAGCGCCACGTACGGGGACGCAACAAGCTGGTACCCGACAGGCGGCGCGCAAAACGCGGTGCTGGACATGGAATATGCCGCCCCGTGCCACCTTTTCGTGGCCGGCCTCTTCACCTCGATAGGCGGAAGTTCCCGCAACGGCCTCGCGTACCTGGATTCGCGTGACGCTACTCTCTTCCCCTGGAATCCCGCGCCCGATACGGCGATCGTAACTTCGATAGAGCTGAGCGATGGCGATGGCTCGCTTTATGTCGGCGGCGGATTCACCAGTATTGACGGGCAGACCCGCAACGGACTGGCCGCGGTCAGCACCCTGACCGGGGACGCCCTCGCATGGGACCCGGCGCCGGACAACGCGACACAATGCCTTGCCGTTTCCGGCAGCGAAATCTATGCCGGCGGCAATTTCGGGTACATGAACATGCGCGAGCGGACGCGGGTCGCCGCCTTTAACACGAGCACGGGCCTACTCACGGACTTCAACTGCACCCCGAACAACCCAGTCCTGTCAATGGCCACGACGGGCGACACGCTGTACATTGGCGGGAGCTTCACCAATGTGAACGGAACCGCGCAGCCGCGGGTCGCGGCCCTGGATGCTGATACCGGCGACATCCTGTTGGACTGGAACCCGGTGGTTGACGGCACCTATATATCCAAGAACGCAATGGCAATTAACAGGGGCGTGCTCTACATCGGCGGGGACTTCACCACCGTGGACGGGGAGGATCGGAACTACATCGCGGCAATTGACGCTGATACAGGTGAACTCGAAACGGGCTGGATTGACCCGGGCCTTAACGGGGGCGTCCAGGCCATTACGGTGCTCGGCGGATTAATCTACGCCGGCGGCTATTTCACCGGGGGAGATTGCGACTACCTCGCCCGGTTCACCGTCAAAGGAGGAAGCCAAGACTGGCAAACAACCGCGGATAACACCGTCTACAGTATTATCCCGGACGGCAAGACACTGTACATGGGCGGCCTGTTTACCGGCCTGGGCCATTTCACGGATGTAAAAGCCCGCTCTTATGTCGGTTCTACGGCCATCAATCCGCAGGCAGCCACATCATGGAACCCCGGCGCGGACAGCCGCGTCAATGACCTTGTCGTGAAGAGAGATGCAGTTTATATAGGAGGAAACTTTACCCATGCGGGTGGAGGCGGCACGGGGGACACTGCCCGGAACTACCTGGCTAAAATCCTGAAGAGCGACGGCAGCGCAGACACAATCTTCGATCCCTCGCCGGACGGAGAAGTGCTCGACCTTGCGTCGGCAGGCGATTACCTGGTGGTGGGCGGCGTTATCACATCCATAGCCGGGTACGGCTTCGTAGGCCTGGCGGTCCTCGACAGGGACACGGGCCGCCCGATCAATGAATGATCGCGGTTATGAGCATACATAAAAAAAGGGCGGCACGTGCCGCCCTTTTTATTTCATTGCCATGAGGACAATGCGATGATACGGATACGCACAGGCTTTCCGGCGCCCTATTTCTCCGCGCCGGCCTCGTTCCTGCGCAGGATCTCCTCCGCGATGATCTTCAGCTTCGGCGAGACTTTCAGCGGAGGCAGCTCGATCTTCTGTTTCGGCGCGGTCTCCTTTCCCAGGAGCTTCCCGAGCGCGAAAGCCATCCGCTCGAAAATTTCCTGCACCTTGTCCTGGCGGTTCACCATCCGGTAGTATTTCAGCGCGTACAGGGGCTGGCGCTTGTCGTAGAACAGATGATCGGCGATCCTGGTCAACCCGTCCCGGTAACCGGTTTTCACGAACAGGGCCGCGGCCTTGTTGATCTCCCCGTTATTGAAGAGCTCGTTGCCGCGCCGTATCAGCTCCACACGCTCCTTGCTGTCCATACGTCCCTCTGTACCAGCCTGATGATATATACTACGATATTGAAATTATCGGAATATGACAAACAAAAAATAAGGCTATTTATCTTTCCCGCCGCCGTGATACACACGCCCCGGTGCCCTATAAATATCTTGACAAATATCTTCGCCCCCATGTTACATTACGGTACGTTAAATACCAGGGGAAACGCGATGTATCCGATATTATTCAGCTATAAATTCATCAACATTGGCAGTTACGGCCTCATGCTCGGCCTTGCCTTTTACCTGGCCTTCCTCCTCACCGAGCGCGAGCTGACCATACGCGGCAAGGACCCGGAGCTGGCGTACAAGCTCCTCCTCGTCATCATCCCGAGCGCCATTATCGGGGCGAAGATCTTTCACATCCTTGAAAACATGGGCGAGTTTCTGCGGGACCCGAAGGGGATGATCTTTTCCGGCGCGGGCCTGTCCGTGTTCGGCGGCTTCATCCTGGCATTTATCCTGTCGATGGTGCTGATACGGAAAAACAAGGAGAGCATATTGGAGATATTCGACCTGACCGTGCCGGCCATGGCGCTCGCGTACGGCATCGGCCGGCTGGGCTGCCACGTGTCGGGCGACGGGTGCTACGGCATCACCACCGCGTCGTTCCTGGGCACGGCATATCCCAACGGCATCGTGCCGACGTCCGCGGAGGTGTTCCCCACATCGCTGTTCGAGTCCTTTTTCGCGTTCCTGGTATTTATTTTCGCGATGAAGATGCGCAAGAGGGAGTGGCCGGCGGGCAAGATCTTCTTTATTTATCTCATACTCAACGGCGCTGCCCGGATGCTGGTGGAGTTCATCAGGCTCAACCCGGTCATGCTTCTCGGCATGACGCAGGCGCAGGTCGTCTCCATTTTTTACATTATCACCGGCGTGCTCGGATGGATACTGGTGGAAAACAGGGCGAGAAAAGCCGCGTAATCACAGCCGGCGGCGGCATGCCCGCCGGCCTGCGCCGCACCCCTAATGCGAGTACTTCTGGGCCTCAAGAAAATCGGCCAGCACTTTGGGCTTGAGGTAACCCATCTCGACGAGTATGATACCCAGCAGTCCGCCCTTGGAGCTCTGTACGCCCAGGGCCTCATTAAGCTGGTTCGGGGTTATTATTCCGTTCTCCATGAGGATTTCACCAAGTCGCTTGGAAGCCATCGTTCCTTCCTTAATAAGAGTAATTGTAAACCGGTACCGGTCACCGACCTCCGTGCTCCGTGTAATGCCTCAGGGCACAGACTGCGCGCATTTCAGTATAATAAGGCAATTCCTTCTTCTTAAAACGAGTATCGGCATTTTCGGTCTCATTTAATCACTGTTTTATGGAAAAAAGCCGCCTGTTGTCCGGGACGGGGGCGGCGGGTTGCGCCTATAAACAAATGAGGCCGGCCCACAGGCCAGCCCCCCGATTGTTGTATGATGGTACGCAGACACTACTTTATATTGTACTTTTTCTTGAATTTTTCCACACGGCCGGCCGTATCGACGATATTCTGCTTCCCGGTATAGAAAGGGTGGCAGTTGGAGCAAATCTCAACGCGAAGGTCTTTCGCGGTCGATTTCGTCTTTATTTCGTTACCGCACGCGCATTTTATTACCGTGTCTTTGTACTCGGGATGTATCTTCGGTTTCATCTGGAACTCCTCTCGCTTATGAATTCATGGCCTTGAAAAACGCTTTATTGTTCTTCGTCGCCTTCATCTTCTCAACGAGCAGCTCCATCGCCTCGGTGGCGCTCATTGATGAAAGTGCCTTTCTCAAGACCCATAGTTTATTCAGCTCTTCCGTGTCAAGCAATAATTCCTCCTTCCGGGTGCCGGACCGGCTTATGTCTATTGCCGGGAATATCCGGCGGTCCACCAGCTTGCGGTCCAGGTGCAGCTCGCTGTTGCCGGTGCCCTTGAACTCCTCGAAAATGACCTCGTCCATCCGGCTTCCGGTGTCGATCAGGGCGGTGGCCAGGATCGTCAGGCTGCCCCCCTCCTCGATGTTCCGGGCCGCGCCGAAGAAGCGCTTCGGCCGGTGCAGGGCGTTCGAGTCGACGCCGCCTGACAGGATCTTGCCGCTGGTCGGCACCACCTGGTTGTAGGCCCGCGCCAGTCGCGTGATGGAGTCAAGAAGAATGACCACGTCCATCTTGTGCTCGACCAGGCGCTTGGCCTTCTCGAGCACCATTTCCGTGACCTGCACGTGCCGGCTTGCGGGCTCGTCGAAGGTCGAGGAGATTACCTCGCCCTTTACCGTGCGCTGCATGTCGGTCACCTCTTCAGGGCGTTCGTCGATAAGCAGGACGATCAGGTATATCTCCGGATGGTTGGTGGTAATGGAGTTCGCTATTTTCTGGAGCAGTATGGTTTTACCGGTGCGGGGCGGCGCGACGATCAGGGCGCGCTGTCCTTTGCCGATCGGGGTCATCAGGTTTACGATCCGCATGTCCACGTTCTCGCCCGTGGTCTCCAGGCTGATGCGCTCCTGGGGATACAGCGGCGTCAGGTTGTCAAACAGGACCCGGTGCTGGAGCTGTTCCGGGTTCTCGAAGTTCACGGCCTCGATCCGGAGGAGCGCGTAAAACCGCTCGTTGTCCTTCGGGGGGCGTATCTGGCCGGCAATGGTATCGCCGGTCTTAAGGCCGAACAGCCTGATCTGCGACGGGGACACATAGATGTCGTCCGGGCCGGGCAGGTAGTTGTAGTTGGGCGAGCGGAGGAACCCGTACCCGTCGGCAAGAATCTCGAGAACGCCGCTGGAGAAGATGAGGCCCTTCTGCTCGGTCTGCGACTTGAGGATCTCGAGGATCAGGTCCTGTTTCTTCAGGCCGTAGATGCGCTCGATCCCCATCTCCTTGGCTATGTTGACGAGATCGGTGATCTTCTTGGTTTTCAGCTCCCCAAGGTCAAGCCAGGTCCCGGAGTCCGTTTTCCCGTTTGTTGCGGGCGGCGGCGTTTCCGCAGGGGCGGCCGCTTCCGCGACCGCAGGCTCGGTTCCGTTTACGACCTGGTTGTCGGCCTTGTTCGCGGCCTTTGCTGAATCCGTAGTTCGTGCCATGGGCATGTCCTTATGAGTGGTATGAGATTGATGTGTCGATTCGATTTATCAGGTTCATTAATAATGATGTCAGAGATTTAGAAAATACCGTACTGTTATAGTATTATTTTTATGCAGGGTTATATAATGCAAAACTCTCTCAACAACGTCCTTTAACAGATAATTTCGGGAAAAACACCTGATGAAGAATCGGAGGCGCCACTTCTGTTCCAGATAGGGACAATGTATGGGCTAACCGCTTTTAGTCAAGAAAAATATCATCAAATCCGTACTTGAATATAATAAAAATAGTAAACCCTTTCAACTATTTTTTCAAGTCGCGTTTTTTAAAATGCGATGAACGATCAGCTCTTGACCTTTATGCCGTGTTTTTTCACCTTGTGCGTGAGTGACTTCTGGCTGATTTTCAGCGATTTGGCCACAGCGGCCATGTCCTTTTTGTTCTGTATCAGGTCGACAAGCACCATCCGCTCGACCGCCCCGCTGATATCTTCCAGGGACTTCGATCGTATGTCCACGCCCGGGATGAGCGACCCGCCGGTGTCGCCGTCGGCAAGGGAGCAGAAAAACAGGAACCCGACTTTCTTCCTCTTGCTCATGAGGGGGATCTTCTCGTAATGGAGCTTCAATTCGCTGTTGAAGAAGAGCAGGTCATCGTTCTTCCTGCCCGAGAGGAGCTCGTTCCTCTCCGTGTTCGCCAGCGACTGTTCCACGAGCCCTACGTCAACGTCTTTTTTGAACTGGCGGCGGTACAGGTCCTCGAAGTGGCTGTTGTAGAATATGGTCTTCCCGTTAATGTTGACCGCGTAGAGGGCGCGCGGTATGTGCTCCAGGATGAGGTATATCATCCACTCGAGCACCTGCTCCTCCTTCTGCTGGACCGCCTCGGACTGGACTGCCGCCGCGGCCCGCTCCGGGACCTCCGAAGCGGTAAAGAGCTGGAGCCGTGACCAGGTGCCCTGCGGCTCTCCGAATATGTTGATGACAACGAATTCCTTCATGTTGCCGTACGGCAGGAGCTCGTCCAGCGTCATTTTCTTCGCCAGCCGGTTGATGCAATCGTCTATCTTGAGCTTGCGCGCGCGCTCCAGGTCCGAAAGCTCGGACACCACGTCCTCTTTTTTCAGAACGCCGATGAGGATCCCCCGCTTGGATATGACGGGAATGATGGGCACGTTGTTGGTGTAGAAGAGCCTGACGACGTCCTCGGGCCGCCGGTTCTCCGGGTTAAAGGGATTTTCCTCGAATTCGCGCTTGTCGTCAGCCGGTTGCTCTTTTTTGTCTGTCATTTGAACCCCAGCACGTCGTACATGGTATATAGTCCGGCCGATTTGCCGGAACAGAACTCCACCGCGGCGACCGCGCCCCTGGCCAGCGACTCCCTGCTGGTGGCGCGGTGCGTCAGCTCGATGCGCTCGCCCGCGGTCACGAAAAACACCGTATGCTCTCCCACGATATCGCCGCCCCGCATCGCATGCACGCCGATCTCGTTGCTGGTCCGCTCGCCGGTCATCCCGCTCCGCCCGGCGACCTCTTTCGCACCGCCGAGCCCCTTCATGGCGGACTTCACGGCCTCGACAAGCCGCCTGGCCGTGCCCGAGGGAGCGTCCTTCTTGAACCGGTGGTGCGCTTCGAATATCTCCACGTCGTAATCGGGGCCCAGCGCCCCGGCCGCGAACTCCGTAAGCCGGAACAGCACGTTGACGCCCCGCGACATGTTGGGCGAGAAAAGGAGCGGGACAACGCCCGACGCTGTCCTGATACGCCCGGTCTCCTCCGCCGAAAAGCCGGTGGTACCTATGACCAGCGGCTTTTTTTGTGCAATCGCCGCGTCGAGCAGCCTCATCGTGGCGGCGGGTGAGGAAAAGTCTATAATGCCGTCGCAGCGCGCCACGTCCTCCTCGTTGACCGCGGCCACGGTGACGCCCAGGTCCTTCATGTTGAGGAGGGCGCCCGCATCGCGGCCGAACAGGGGCGCCCCGTCATGATCGAAGGCCGCCGCGATCGAGTGACCCCGCTGCAGGGCCTCTTTCATGATCATGACGCCCATCCTGCCGCATATGCCGCATATGCCGATTCTCATTTCAGCTCCACCCCGTAATCGAGAAGGGCCTTCCGGAGCTTCGCCCGGTTCTCGTCCGAAACGGGAACGAGCGGCAGGCGAAGGTCATCCGTGCAGTATCCGGCCATGGCCATCGCGGCCTTGACCGGGATCGGGTTCGTCTCAAGGAACATGGCGCGGCAGAGCGGCAGGAGGCGGTAGAAGCGCTCCCGCGCCCCGCCGATATCGCCGCGGTCATAGCAGGTCACCACGCTCTTCACGTCCGCAGGGAGAAGGTTCGAGACCACGCTGACGACGCCCTTCCCCCCGATGGACAGGAACGGGAGCAGTATGTTATCGTCTCCGGAGAGCAGGGTCAGCCGCTCGCCGCAGAGCTCGTACAGCTCCATCATTTGCTGGATGTCGCCGGAGGCTTCCTTCATGGCAACGACGTTGCCGGCGCGGTCCAGGAGCTCCTTCACGCTGGCCGGCAGGAAATTCACGCCCGTTCTTCCCGGAATGTTGTAGAGGACGACGGGCACCGTGATGGATTTCGCCACGCTCTCGAAATGAGCGATGAGTCCGCGCTGCGTCGGCTTGTTATAGTACGGGTTGACCTGGAGCACGCCGTCGACGCCGGCCTCCTCCGCCTCGCGGGAGAGCCAGATCGCCTCCCTGGTCGAATTGGCCCCGGTGCCGGCGATGACCTTCACGCGCCCTTTCACCAGGCCGACCACGCGCCGGATGAACTCCTTGTGCTCGTCAAACGACACGGTCGGCGACTCGCCGGTAGTGCCCATCGGCACTATGCCGTCGACGCCGCCCTCGACCTGCATGGCAACCAGTTTCTCCAGCGCCCCGTAATCGATCGAGCCGTTCCTGAACGGCGTTATCAGCGCGGTGTAAACTCCCTCGAACATAATCGTGTCCAGACCCTATTTCTTTTTGATAACCGGCGCGGCTCTCCTGTCAGCTATCAGGGCCCCAAGCCGCTCGTTGAAATAACCGGCATTGTACTTGTTTTTCTCGAACTCGTCATCAAACACGAAGAGGAGCAGAAGGTACTCGGCCTTCAGCTCGTCGGACCGCGCTGGATACGCGTGGACCTTGATCCAGCCGCTTCCCGGCGTAATCTTGATCCGGACTTCCTCGCCCTTCTTCAGCTTTTTCCCGTCTATCTCAAGGTCGCTCTTAAGAACGTAGATCCTGTTTTCTTTCTCCCGGAGCGTGTCCAGGTCCTTTCCGGGCACGAACACGTCGCACGCCAGCACGAAGAGCAGGCACGCCGCTATCGCTATCGCCGCAATAATTCGTTTCAATGCATTAATCTCCCGCTTGCCAGACTGTAACAGAAGTATACCACGGCCGGGAAGGCCGCTGTCAAGAATTTATTTCTTCGCGCCGGCCCTTTACTTGTGGTAGGCCGTCCCGGTGCCGGTTGCGATCAGCTTGCCGGCGGCGCCCCGCACCTCGATGCTCCACACGCTGACTTTACGCCCGATGTTGACCGGGCGGCCCTCGGCGAAAATCCTCTCGCCGTCACCGGCGGACGAGAGGTAGTTGATCTGGAAATTCACGGCTATGGCCATCACCCCTGTGCTGTTGCAGGCCACGGCGAACGCCTGGTCGGCCACGGCGTGGATAAACGCGCCGTGCGCCCTGTCGACCGCGTTAAAGAACTCCGGCTTCACCGTGACGGCGACCCGGGAATAGGCCTCGCGAACCTCTTCGACCTCGATGCCGAGAAACGTGGCGAACGGGTCACGGCCTACGACTTCCCGCGCGTATTCGATCGGGTTCTCTATTGTGACTGGCGTACTCATGGCTTATTCCTCGCGATATACGTTCCCCCACCGGCCTGCGGCCGCCTCCCCCGCTTGCGGGGGAGACCGGGAGGGGGCTATAACGTGTACAATTCCCTGATATCGTCCGTACCAGATCGGAAGAGCACACGTCTGAACTCCAGTCAC
>ERZ795056.1066-NODE-1066-length-32463-cov-14.622470_pt1 | contig 32463 bp, 26 predicted proteins | sample MGYA00375140_ERZ795056 | MGnify/ENA primary metagenome ERZ795056 (study PRJEB30185, sample SAMN05720227) | activated sludge metagenome | isolation source: Anaerobic digester | place: USA | collected 2015-03-09 ... | reverse complement strand
GCTGGAAAAACGGCTGTCGACGAACTTTTTGAAAGTAACGGAAATAGAATAGAGATGTGAGAGAAGTGAGAGGGTGAGAGTAGTGAGAGCCGACTTTGATTCCACCGCTTCGCTTCAGCAATAATAAAAGACTGGGGCGAAGCGGTGTAATCGAAGTCGGCTCTCACTACTCTCACCCTCTCACATCTCTCACTCTTCTATCCATTTGTATTCCGGATTCCCTTCCACCAGAATCTTACAATCTTCCACCCGACGAATGCGCGCCAGGTGGCTGGCCGATATCCGCACGTCGGCACGATGGGGGTTGTGCATGTAAAAATCACGCACCTTCAAATCCGACGCGTCAAATGTACCCGCCGAAAAATTGTTGGCGGCAACACGGCCGCTTTCTCCTTCCAGTTTTATCCATTGCCTGTTTTCGGAAGTAAATTCGGGAAAAGCAACAGTGAGGTTGTCGGCCTGCAACTGCACTTTCGCTGAATCCGTTTCGATAAAACTCAGCCATAAATTTGCGGCCCGAAGCGATTGCAGCGTACGCACGCTTTTACAATCCTGAAAAGAAAAATGGCGGCTGCCGGAAGGTGCCGGTTTCCCGTGACGGGTACCGATTCGAACGACGACATTCGAATGTCGAAGTGCCTCCCGGCGCAGAAAATCCTGCGTCGCTTTTTCTCCGGCAGTGGAGTCTGTTTGTGCTAATTCATTGTTTGACACATATTTAAGCGCTATTTCAATGCTGTTTTCATGATTTAACTTGTAGGTAGTAACCTTCAGGTATTTGAACAAAGTAGTATCGCCCAGTAGTTCGACCCCATTGTAATCATCGGTCAGTTCAACGTGAACCGGCGCATGCACGTTGACATACAGCGGGTCTTTCGAATCAAAAAAATAAGTGTTCGCACTGGTCCGATCGGGCCACTGCCCGGGATTTCGTTTTTCAGCATCATAGTCGTACACCCGGGTTGGCACCAGTTGGAAAGCGCTCCAAACCATGGTTCCGCTGAAAAGCACGACGGCTGAAATGGCTGTAACAAGTCCGGTTTTCATAATTTCAGGTTGTTTTGATGTTGTTGATACCAGGATTTGAGTTCATCCCATGGAATGCCGAGTTCGTTGATCGTCTGGAAAAAGACGGGCAACAATTCCTCGGTAAATGCTTTTTTGCGCAGGTCGCGGGCCTTTTCTACGCCATCTTCCGCTACAAAGTAGCCGATGCCGCGCTGGTTGACAATGATACCGGCCTCCTGCAAAAAAGTGACGGAGCGCACCACTGTATTCGGATTCACCTGCAACTCCGCAGCGAGTTCGCGCACAGAAGGAATACGTTCGCCGGGCGGCCATTCGCCTCCCATGATCCTGGTGGCTATCTGGCGGGCAATTTGCATCCAGATGGCCGTTTGTGTTTGAAATTCCATGGCTTACAAGGTGCGTTCTTTGATGAAAAAATAGGTGGAGGCGAGCAGCAAAGCCGAAGGCACATAGGCGGCTAAGAGCCAGAAAATGTTGATCAATCCCAGTGTTCCGGCATCCGCATCCGATCCGTAAAAAGGTGGACTTACCTCACTCAGCAACATTCCCCTGCCGGAATTAAGAAAATACTGCCCCGCTCCGATACTGATGACCTGAATCAGCACGAAAAATAGGACGCAGATAAAAACGAGTCCCTTCAAAACACCAAATCTTTTCCAGACAACCCCGGCAGCATACGCCACCGGCAAACCCAGGTAAAAGAAAAACAGCGCGGTCTTCACTTCTAGCGAGTACCAGTTCACAGGTGCATATTCAAAAGCGAACCATCGAACGGAGAACAGTCCAAAGATTTGAAAAACGATATTATAGGCAACCCATATGATGAGCGGAAAAACAAAAAATACCAGCAGGCTCTTGGCCAGCCATTTTTCCAGAGTGGAGGCAGGAACCATCAAATAACGGTTGGCGCTGCCAGTATTGCCCAGTTCATGGAATGCCAGGCCGGCATACAACCAGCCACAGCCCCACATACACACGGCAAACAATACAAGCGGAGCTTCGTTGCGCAACGATACGAAACCGCCGCGCGCATCGTCAAAAAAGAATAAAAAGATCAGCGGAATCGCAGAAAGAAGGATGATGTATGGTAAAACCGGCTGCGTTTGCCAGGTCAGCCTGCACACCTGAACGAAGCGGCGGAAATCAAACGTGTTTTTCATAGCGCTGGATGTTTTGTGCGATGTCAGGGTGAATTTGAAGGGCTTTGAACAGGAGTTCAAGGTCGAGCGCCCCCTCCTGTTCGTCTGTGTTCCGTACCAGACAGTGGTAACCACCGGGCACGCGTTCGGAATACAGCAGGGTATTTTCCGGCGGAAGATGCGTGGAAACAAGGGTTCGGACACTGCCGGCAAGGTCGGCTATCGGAGCCTGCAACAACAGCGAATGTTCTTTTAGTACGATCAAATGGTCGAGCAGCATCGCCACGTCGTGCACGTGGTGCGTGGCTATCAGCGCCAGCCGTTGGTCGTCGATGCGGGCACTCAGGAGACGGCGAAAACTGTCTTTGGAAGGAATATCCAGGCCGTCGGTGGGTTCGTCGAACAACAGGACGCGGCAGCCGCTGGCGATGGCAAAACTGAGCAGCACCTTTTTCTTTTGTCCGAAGGAAAGCGCCTGAAGTTTCATAGAAGGCTGCAAATCAAATGTTTGCAGCGCATGCGCCCAGGATGTAGTGCTGAAATTCGGATAAAAGGGCGCATACCTTTTTTGATAGGCTTCCACAGAAATATTAGGCAGTTCAAAATCGACCGGCACGTAAAACACCTGTTCCAGAAAATCTGGCTGACGGTGCTGCGGCGTATGCCCGTCTACGGTGACAGTTCCCGATTTCGGAAAAAGCAGGCCGCCGAGCAGGTGCAGCAGTGTTGTTTTACCAACCCCGTTGGCGCCGAGGACACCGTACACGCCGCCCGGCTCCATCTGGAGGCTCAGGCTGTCGAGCACCGGCCTGTTTTGTTTGTACCTGAATGACATTCCCTGAATGACAATCATACGTTTTTTGTTTTAGTGAATTAGTGTACTATGTATTTAATACACTGCAAGTATATGCGGTATTCAGGTGTCAGCGCAAGTGTTTCGGGATATTTTTTTTCAAAAATGTTTTTTGACCCGCAGAATGCCCCGCCTCGCCCTTTCTTTGCAGGGAATGAAAGTCCTCTTCACACACGGTTATTTTATCTGCGACGACCCGAAAGAACAGCAGATCATGAAGCCTTATCCGCCGCTGGGCTTGCTGTACCTGTCGGCCTGGCTCGACAAACACGGCGTGGAAAACGAGGTGTTCGACACTACTTTTTCCACCAAAAACGACCTGAAAGGTCATCTGCTCCGCAGCCGGCCCCGCATCGTGGCGCTGTATGCCAACCTGATGACCAAACTGAATGTGCTGGAAATAGCGGCATTTATCCGCCGCGAAGAAAGCCTGCGCAACACGCTGATCGTGATGGGCGGCCCCGATGTGACGCACAACGCCGCCGACTACCTGGCCCACGGCGCCGACCTGATCGTGATCGGCGAAGGCGAACAAACCATGCTGGAAATTTGCCTGAGCGCCGGAAATGAAGGCGCCAGAGATTCGGAACACTTTTCCCACATTCCCGGCATCGCTTTTTTACAACCTGGCGGACTACTTTTCAAAACGCCGCCCCGCGAAAAATTGCGCGACATCGACGCGTTGCCCTTTCCCAATCGCCATAAAATCGACCTGCACCATTATCTCGACGCCTGGAAAAAAGCCCACGGCCACAGCGCTGTGAGTATCAGTACCCAGCGTGGCTGCCCTTATACCTGCCGTTGGTGCAGCACGGCTGTGTACGGACAGAGTTACCGCCGCCGCAGCCCGGAAATGGTGGTCGACGAAATCGTTTTTTTGCAGGAACAATACAACTTCGACCTCATTTGGTTTGTCGACGACGTGTTCACCGTCAGCCACAAATGGCTGGGTGAATTCCGCGATGCTTTGCAAAGCCGAAACGTTTCTGTGCAGTTCGAATGTATCACCCGCGCCGACCGCCTGAACGCGGAAGTGATCGGCATACTGAAAGAATGCGGCTGTTTCCGCGTCTGGATCGGCGCCGAAAGCGGCTCCCAACGCATCATCGACGCTATGGACCGCCGTGTCGACGTGCAGCAGGTAGGCGCCATGATCCGTACTGCCGGTGCGGCGGGTATTCAAACGGGTACGTTTATCATGCTCGGATACCCCGGCGAAACGGAACAGGACATCCGCGACACCGTACAACACCTGAAAGCCGCCAACCCTGATTTATTCACGATCACGGTGGCGTATCCGATCAAGGGCACCGGCTTATACGAAGAAGTACAAAGCGTCACCGTTTCCGGCCTTCCGTGGGCGGAAAGTACCGACCGCGACCTGGATTTCCGGCGCACCTATCCCAGAAAATACTATGACTACGCGGTTCGCTGGACGGTCAACGCCGTTCACTGGCACAAAGCCCGGCACTCCGGTCGTGGCTATTCTTTGCACAGTTTCCGGTTGGCCGCTAAAACGGCCGTTGCCCGGGCAGGCATGTTTTGGTGGCGCTTCTCTAAAATGATGTAAATCGTTTATCAAGGCAGGGAAAACGTTCAAGTCATCGGATGACTCTGAGTCATCCGATGACTTGAACGTTTTCTCTGTCTCGATAAACGGTAATATAAATCATCTGAAAACTACCCTTTTTTAGCCGTTCCCGTCTTGTATCTTTGCGCGCCGGTAGCACGGCCTTCAGGCCGTCGGGAAAGCGCCTTTCAAGGCGCTTGATTCATTTAAATCTTTGACGGCCATGAATGGCATTTCCCGACAGCCTTCAGGCCGTGCTACCTGAACAATATACATCATCAACATCTAATACCTTGGGAATCAAAGCATTTGCGCCAGCCAGCATCGGAAACGTCGGCGTAGGATTTGACATTATGGGTTTGTGCCTCGAACGCCCCGGCGACGAAGTAGTAGCCCGCAAAAGTGACACGCCCGGCCTGCGCATCACCAAAATAACCGGCCACGGCGGCCGCCTTTCCAGCGAAGTCGAAAAAAATACGGCCGGCGTGGCAGCCCGCAGCCTGCTCGAACACCTGGGCGAAACGGGCCGCGGCATCGAACTGGAAATTCACAAAAAAATGCCGTTCGGCAGTGGTCTCGGCAGCAGCGCCGCCAGCGCCGTAGCGGCCGTACTCGCCGTGAGCGAACTCCTGCGCACCGGCATGAGCAAACGCGAACTCCTGCATTTTGCCTGCCTCGGCGAACAATTGGCTTCCGGTAGTTACCACGCCGACAACGTAGCGCCTTCGCTCATCGGCGGTATCGTGCTTATTCGCGACAGCGCCTCGCTCGACGTGCACCGCCTGCACGTTCCGAAAGGTTTGTACGTAACAGTGGTGTATCCCAAAGTGGAAATTCTGACCAAAGAAGCACGCGCGATTCTGAAGCCCGACGTAACGCTCAAACAATACATTTCCCAGAGCGCTAACGTGGGAGGTTTTATCGTCGGCCTTTATAACAGCGATATTGCGCTCATCGGCCGCAGCCTGCGCGACGACATCATCGAGCCGCAACGCGCCCGTTTGATCCCGGGTTTTTACGACGTCAAATCGGCTGCGCTGGATACAGCCGGCGTGCTGGGTTGCAGTATTTCGGGTTCGGGGCCGTCGGTTTTTGCACTTTGCGCCAACAGCCTCGCCGCCGAAACCGCCGGACAAGCCATGCAAAAAGCGTTTGCGCAGCATAAAATTGAAAGCGATATTTTCCTTTCGCCTATCAACCAGGAAGGCGCTACGATATGTTAGTGCGAAGTCGTCAGTGCGAAGTCGTCAGTGCGAAGTCCGAAGCCAGTCCGAAGTCAGTTTATCGTTTTCAGTGAAAAGTCGTGCGTACGCTACGTCACTCACTACTCACCACTCACCACTCACTAGTTATGACTCGTCGCGTTCTTGAAACCGAGCAAAAAGCGCTGGAAATCAACCTGGATGACCAGATTTATGGAGCCTTCGCCGAAATCGGCGCGGGGCAGGAAGTGGCGCGGCATTTTTTTCAGGTAGGCGCGGCGGCAGGCACCATCGCCAAAACGATGAGCGCCTACGACAAAACGGTGTCCGACGAAATATACGGCGCGGAGCAAAAAGGCAGCGGCCGATACGTGTGCGAGTCGCGGCTGTACAAAATGCTCGGCCACGAATATCAGTTGATGGAAAACCGCCTGCGCGTGGTGCGGCCGGGACAAACATTTTTTGCCTTTGCCGACACGGTAGCCGCCATCAATTTCCAGAAAACCATCAAAGGCGACGGCTGGCTGGGCCTCCGTTTTCAATTGAAAGCCCACACGCAACCCAATGACCTGATCGTGCACGTGCGCCTGCTCGACAACGACAACCGCCTCCAGCAACAGGCTGTGGGTATTCTCGGCGTGAACATGATTTACGCCTGCCACCGGTTTTGCAGCGATCCGGAAACGCTGGTTCAGTCGCTCATGGACAACCTCCACGGCCGTATTGCCATCGATATGATCCGGCTGGAAGGCCCCGATTTCGAGCACCTTGATAACCGGCTCATCGCTTTGTGGGTAGTGAAAAACGGCCTGAGCAGCGTGGCTATTTTCGGCCCTGACGGCCGGGGCGTGCATGCCGGCGAATTTTTGTACAAAAAATCCATCCTCATTGCCCGCGGCAGTTACCGCCCTACTACGCTGGTGCAGCAGGACATGATCAAAAACGCCTACGAGCAGTTTCGCGCCGAACCCGACGTGGATCCGGAAAAAACATTCCTGCTCACGGAAATTTCGCTCGATAACCTGCGCGCCGATGGCGTGCTCGACGAACGTGATTTCACCGACCGCGCCGATATGCTCTGCGCACTGGGACAAACGGTGATCATTTCCAACTACGTGCAACACAAAAAACTCATCGCCTATTTCAGCGATTACAAGGTGCAACGCATCGGCCTGGTAATGGGCGTTCGAAAACTCCAGCATATTTTGCGCGAAACCTGCGAACAGAACCCGGACAACCTGCTGGGGGCTTTCGGCGAACTATTTCCCCGGAATGTCCGTTTGTACGTCTACCCTGCCCGTGACAAGAATTCCGGCGAACTGACCAATGCGCAGAACCTGAGTATGCCCAAAGAAATCCGGTTCCTGTTTCAATACCTGCTCGACAACGGAAATATTGTTGATATTCAGCACTTTAATCCCGATATTCTGGGCATTTACCACCGGGAAGTACTGAAAATGATACAACAGGGAGCGCCCGGCTGGGAAGAAAATGTTCCGGAAGAAGTGGCGCGTTTGATCCGGGAAAAACGTTTATTCGGATACAATTAAAAATGATTTAAGATTTCAGATTACATGACGTAAGATTTAAGAAAGAGGGTATCCCGGATAAATCTAAAATCTTACGTCATGTAATCTGAAATCTTAAATAAAACCAAAGCATCATGTCGTTAGAAGAAAAAATCACCGAAGACCTGAAAACTGCCATGCGCGCCAAAGACGAGGTCGCCCTGCGTGGCATTCGTGCTATAAAAAGCGCTATTTTGCTGGCCAAAACGGACGGTAGCCACCAGGCCATCGACGAAGCGCGCGAAGTACAGATGCTGCAAAAACTCGTGAAAACCCGCCAGGAATCGCTGGATATTTACACCAAAAACAACCGCGAAGAACTGGCGCAGAAAGAACGGGAAGAGATCGAAATCATCAAACGTTACCTGCCCGCCATGATCGAAGGCGCCGAACTGGAAGCCATCCTGAAACAAATCATTGCCGACACGGGCGCTACCAGCGCCAAAGACATGGGCAAAGTAATGGGCGCAGCCAACAAACAACTGGCAGGCAAGGCCGACGGGAGGGCTATTTCGGAAATTGTAAAAAGTCTGCTCGCTTAATTAGAAGTGAGGGGTGAGAAACTAGAAGTGAGAATTGGTATTGTAAATGGTGGAACATTCATCGTTCATCATTCATCGTTCATCATTCAAAAAGCATGGTTTTAAGAGCAGAAAATATTATCAAAGTGTACGGCAAACGCACGGTGGTGCGCGGCGTTTCCTTTGATGTAAAGCAAGGCGAGATTGTTGGGTTGCTGGGACCGAACGGCGCCGGAAAAACGACGTCATTTTACATGACCGTGGGCTTTATCCAGCCTACCAGTGGACATGTATACCTTGATAATGAGGATATTACGTCCTTGCCCATGTATCGTCGTGCCCAAAAAGGCATTGGCTACCTGCCGCAGGAACCCAGCGTTTTCCGCAAACTGACCGTGGAAGATAATATAAAAGCAGTGCTGGAAATGACGCGGCACACGAAAGCCGAACAGGCGGAAAAACTGGAATTGCTGCTCGACGAATTCAACCTGCACCGGGTGCGCAAAGGCAATGGAGACACGCTGTCGGGGGGCGAACGCCGCCGCACGGAAATTGCGCGCGCCCTGGCCACTGACCCGAGTTTTATCCTGCTCGACGAGCCGTTCGCGGGCATCGACCCCATTGCTGTGGAGGATATTCAGTCTATCGTAGCCAAGTTAAAAACCAAAAACATCGGCATCCTGATCACCGACCACAATGTGCAGGAAACGCTGAGCATCACCGACCGTGCGTACCTGATGTTTGAAGGAAATATCCTGAAAGCCGGCACGGCCGAAGAACTGGCCGAAGACGAAATGGTGCGGAAAGTATACCTGGGCAAACACTTCGTGCTGAAACGGAAGGTAATGAACGATGAATGATGAATGATGAATAATGAGAAATGAACAATTTTCCTTATTACTCGATAATTGCATCGTTCATCGTTCATCATTCATCATTCATCATTTAATTCCCTGCTCCGGGTTTGCTCCTTTCACCCCTTTGAAATAATTCCAGATATACGCCAGATCGGCAGCTTCATCGTCCGTAGTGTGAAACAGCACCGGGTCGAAAAAGACCTCTTTTTTCTCCCAGTTGAACGTACACAGGCAAATAGGCACCTGCGCCAGCCGCGCAATGTGGTAAAAACCTGTTTTGAAGCGCTCCACCTTCGTGCGTGTACCTTCCGGGGCGATGACAAGGTGCAGGCGTTTTTCGCGGTGAAATGCTTCTGCGATCGCTGATACGAAATTATGGTTTTTCGAGCGGTCGACCGGAATGCCGCCAAGCCAGCGGAAAAAATAACCGAACGGCCAGCGGAAAATCGTATGTTTCCCTACGTAGTTGGCATGGAACCTGCCCGCGCTGTTTACGAGCACGCCCACCGGAAAATCCCAGTTGGAAGTATGGGGCGCTACGGCCACCACTACTTTATCCAACTCGCCGGGGTAGTGACCGGTAATTTTCCAGCCCCACAGGCGGAGAATGGCATTGCTGATCCAACTAAACATATCAGGTCGTTTTTGGGAGTGTTTCGTATGTGGTGTTTCGTTTTTGGTTTTTCGTAAAGCATTAATAGTCAGTTGCCTGTGAAACACCAAAAACGAAACACCAAATACGCCCGCTCGTTTTTTGCGGTAAAAGTAATCGGCCTGAATGCCTTTTACATGCTGCCTTACAATTTTTGTAATGCCAGTTGAGCAATTTCTTTGGCTTTCGGCAGGTTGTCGTGCGGATTGTCCATAGCGTCGAGGGTAATGCTCAGCACCATTTCACCTTTTTTTACCAGCAAGGTAACTGTGGTAGTGCCCCACAGCGCATCTTCTCCCAGGCCGCTCACCGTTTCTTCATACGTATCGCGGCGGTCGCGTTTCAGCGTTTCGAATTGCTGGCTGGAATGCGTGCCGGTGCCGTAACTGAAAACCTGCACCACCAGGCTGTTGCGGGTAGGCAGGAAGGTGTTGCCGTTTTTTTCATTGTTGGCTTCCCGTTCTATCCAGTCGGGCCGGTTCCAGGTGTGCAGGCAGAAAGCCTGGTCGGGCAGCGAACGGCTGTTGAGGCTCAGGGCTTTAGGGTCGATATTGAAGATCCGTACAATTTCGGGTTCCGTGATCAGGTCGCAACCGTGGTTTTTCCAGTTGTTCTGTCTAAACTCCTGCAAAGCGGCTGTATCTACCTTGGGGCCGTCGGATGAAGCGGCAGCGGCCGGCTTGTCCTGCGTGCAGTTTCCGGAAAATAGGGCAATAAAAACGAGGACGGTCAAAAAATAGGCGGATCGTAGCATGTGAGAGTCGAAATTGAAAGGTTTCCGGACAATTTTCCGTAAAAAAGCGCGCAAAGATACGCCGGTCTGCCTTGTAAAAAAAGGAACGTTCGTGGGTAAAATTCCAGGATACACACTCCAATTTTGTGCCGAAAAGCCTAAGAAAATGCTAAATGTGTAATTGTCCGACATTTTGTTCCGAACATTGTGGCCCGTAGCAAGTGCGATTGCCGATATATAATCGCACATTTGCCCGTTCAACTCAAATCATTTCTAACCACAACATCTTACAGACAGGATAAAATTATGGCAGAAATCCTCGACACTCCCCCCAAGCCAAAGGCAAAATTTCCGCCCGGTATTCCATACATCATTGGCAATGAAGCGGCAGAGCGATTCAACTATTACGGCCTTCGTGCCATCCTGACCACTTTTATGGTGGCCCAGTTTTACAACCATTCGGGTTCTACCGACCCCGCAGTGGTACAGGCTGCCGAAGCAACGGCGAATGCCAAAACCCACGACTTTGTGGCGATGACGTACCTGCTGCCGATGTTTGGCGGTATGGTAGCCGACTGGTTCTGGGGAAAATACAAAACCATTCTGTGGCTGTCGCTGGTGTATGCCACGGGTAGCATCATGGTGGCGCTTTCCGTCAACAGTGAAGTCATGTTCACTACCAGCCTTATGCTGATTGCACTGGGCGCCGGCGGTATCAAGCCCTGCGTATCGGCCAATGTGGGCGACCAGTTCGACGAATCCAATTCGAACCTGATTTCCAAGGCATTCGATGCATTTTATGCTTCTATCAATGCCGGTTCGGTACTTTCCATTTTGCTTATCCCTTATCTGAAAACACATTACGGTCCAACGGTGGCTTTCGGCGTTCCTGCCATCGCCATGCTGGTTGCCGTATTTTTCTTCTGGCTGGGCCGCACGAAATATCGTCGGGTGCCGCCTCCAAAAACGGACCCCAACCGGATCATCGTGCTCGCAACGGCATTCGTTTCGCTGGTAATCAGCTACATTTATTTCGATAAAATGCTGCACAAAGGTATCGGCCCCGTACTGGGCGCCTGGCTGATCCTGGTGATCATTCTCGCTTTCGTGTTCAAAAAACAGTGGTTTGCCAAACCGGGCAACTTCGTGGGAATCAACCTGTATGCCCTCATCAACGGCGGTTTTGCCGCAGCAGCGAAAGAATACGGTGATGAAACCATTGAAGGTATCCGTGCTGTTTGGCGGGTATTGTCGGTGTTTGCATTTATTCCCGTTTTCTGGGCCCTGTGGGACCAAAGTCAGTCGGAATGGGTAGTGCAAGCCTCCAAAATGGACCTTAACTGGCTGGGAATCAAATGGGAAGCCGAACAGATATCGTTTGTAAATGCCGCATTCATCCTGGCATTTATTCCGTTGTTCTCCTTCGTTATTTTCCCGGCGCTGAACAAGGCCGGCCTGCGCGTAACACCACTGCGCAAAATCGGCGCAGGTTTCGTGCTTACGGCATTTTCCTTTGTCATCATCGCAATCATCCAGGGCTGGATCGATGCCGGACAGACGCCGAACATCAGCTGGCAAATTCTGGCATTCGTCGTGCTTACCGCCGGCGAGGTACTCATTTCCATTACGGGCCTGGAATATGCCTACACGCAGTCGCCTCCGTCCATGAAATCAACCATCATGGCATGCTGGCTGATAACGGTCACCGTCGGAAACCTGATCGTTTCCGTTATCCAGAACAACATCAAAGACGGCGGTTTCTTCGCACAATTCCACGGAGCGGGCTTCTTCTGGCTGTTTACGGGCATTTGCTTCGCTACCGCCATCCTGTTCATGCTTATTTCTCCGCGTATCAAAGAACGCAGCTATATTGTTTAGAGGGTGAGAGAGCGAGAGAGTGAGAGAGGGTGAGAATTTGGCCGCTCGGTAATTTCAGGGGTTTTTCTCCTTACCGGGCGGCCAGATTGTCACCCTCTTTTATTTGCAGATTGTCGTCTTGTTTACTTTTTTCGCTAAAATCTGCTGAATTAACACAACGCTATTACATTTTCCTGCGAAGGCTTACCTTTGAAGCGTGGCAGCCCGCCCTTCGGCCGGCTGGTGAAAAACTATTTTTACTATTCAACAACAAGGCTACTCATGAACTTTAAACTTCTACGCCTCTTTGCTTTTGCTTTACTCCTGATGGCTGCCCGAAGTGGGAGCGCGCAATGCGAGTACACCCTCAACATGGTGGACTACTTTGGTGACGGCTGGAACGGCGGGATATTGACAATCACCAGCGGTACCGAGGTACAAACTTTCACCATCGACTCTCCTTTTCTGGGCACCGGCGATGGTGAAGACAGCACAGTCGTATTTCTGGTAAATGCCGGCGTACCCCTGCTCCTCACATGGAGCGCGGGCGCATACGACGAAGAGGTTTTCTTTCAATTGCTCGACTATAACGGCAACCCGGTATACACTTCCGGCACCCTGAACTCCGGCCTGCTCTTTCTGGGCGAAGGCGTTTGTCCGAGCTGCCTGAAGCCGATCGACTTCAAAACGGAGAATGTGTACGACACCCGCGCCAAACTGCGCTGGACCCCTGTAGGCGCCAGCCCAACCATCGGATGGTGGGTGATTTACGGCCCCGAGGGTTTTGTTCCGGGTCCCGGCGTAGGCGATACGGTATACGTCACCCTTCCGAAAGTGACCCTGACAGGTTTGCAGAAAAAAACGTTTTACGACGTTTACGTCGTGCAGGATTGCGGCGACGGCGACGCCAGTGCGCCGGTAGGGCCCCTGAATTTTGAAACCTACTGGACCAACGACGTGGGTGTGGCCGGCGTGCTGACTCCAACCAGCGGCTGCGATCTGGGTGTGGAAACACTCACTATTCTGATGAACAACTACGGCGCTGCGCCACAATCCCTTATCCCTTTCAACTTTACCGTGAACGGACAGGAAGCAGGTGTGCCACAACCGCAGGACGGATTTTACACCGGCGTACTGGGTAAAGACAGCAGCGAAATTATTGAATTCGAAACAACCTACGACTTCTCCGCACCGGGCGAATACGTCATTCAGGTATTCACACAGATGGGCGGCGACGAAGACTTTACCAACGATACCACCACCTACTACCTCGTAGGCCGTCAGGTGATTCCTTATTTCCAGGATTTTGAAAACTGGTCGGGCGGCTGGACCGTCGACGAAACCAGCCAGAACCCTTCCTGGGCATTCGGTACCCCCAACAAAACACAACTGACAAGTGCAGCCAGCGGACAAAACGCCTGGGTGACCAGCCTAACCGGCTCTTATAATTCCAGCGAAAAATCATACCTGAATTCTCCCTGCTTCGACTTTTCCAACGTCACCGAAGATCCTACCATGGAGTTTTCGCTGTACTTCCAAACGGAAACCAGTTACGACGGACTTTTCCTCGAAGTATCGGTAGACGGCGGTGTTAACTGGGAAAAAATCGGCGCCATCGGCGAAGGTCAGAACTGGTATACGTTCAACAACACCATTCTCTCGCTCGGCGACGTGTGGGCAGGCCTCACTTCTCCAACCTGGGTAGTAGCACGGCACGGACTGCCAGGCACTGCCGGTGAAAGCGACGTGCGTCTGCGTTTCGGATTCGGTGCCGACGGTTCCGTTCAATACGAAGGTATCGGTATCGACGATATCCACATCTTTGTTCCGCTGGCCGACGACCTGGCGGCTTCTACCGTTCAAACCAGCGGCGCCGACAATGAATGCGGCGTAGCACAGGATAAAGTAACCCTGACCATCCTTAATGCTGGTACGCAACCGCAAAGTTTCTTCCAGGTAGGTTACTCCGTCAATGGCGGCGCACCTGTGATTGAAAACGTCGGTGCAACTACCGTTGCGCCGGATGAAACGTTCAGTTATACGTTTACCGTACCGTTCGACAGCCGCAACGGCGAGTTCAACATCCAGGCATGGACCTTGCTGCTCGACGAGCAGAACCTGTCCAACGATACGATCACTTACACGATCACACACATTCCTCCGGCACCGGATCCGCTGCCTTTCCATGAAGATTTTGAATCGGGCCCCGCTGCTATCGACGGCTGGACGATCACAACCGGATTTGCAACGGTGACGAATGCCCATAACAACGTTTCTCAGGTACTTGCCATGAATATGTGGAGCAACAGCCCGGCGCTCGACTACAACACCCCGCGTTTTGGCTATATCGGCGCTTCGGATACCCTGCGCTTCGATTACCGCATTGCCAATTATTCGGGCGGCGGTACGGTTGCAACTCCTATCGAAGGCAATACAATCGAAGTACAAATTTCTACCGACTGCGGTTATACCTACACGACCATCTACACCATCGACAGTTCGACCCACATCGAGCAAGAGCCGCTTCAAACGGTGAAAATCCCGATGGATGCGTATGAAGGTCAGGCAGTTGTACTGCGTTTCCTGGGTACCTGGGCGGTTGGCGACTTCTGGTTCGACCTGGATAATATCAACCTGAGCAACTGTGCTTACGATATGCAACTCAGCGCAGTGGTGGAACCTTCCACTACCGGCGACAATGGTTCCGTTACGGTGACCGTCGGCGCACAGGACAACCCGCCTTACCAGTTTGCCTGGAGCAACGGCATTACGGCAGATTCTATCACCAATGTGGCTCCTGGAACGTACAATGTCACCGTTACCGACGCGAACGGTTGCTCGGATGCCTTGCAGGTGGTCGTAGGAAGTGTTTCTACCAACGATATCGAAGGTTTGACTTCCATTGCCCTGCAACCGAATCCGACTGCCGGTACGGCTCAAATTCAGGCTACTTTCGACCACGCTGTAGATGCGCAGGTGGAAGTGCTGAACATGCTGGGCCAGCGCGTGTGGGAAATGAACGTATCGCGCACCACCAATGTCTCGGAAATACTCGACCTGAACAACGTGCCCGACGGCGTATATCTCGTCCGGCTGACGGTAGACAGGCAGACGGCTACCCGAAAACTGGTGAAACAACGGTAACATTGCAACGCGGATTTCGCGGATTAATAGCGGATCTACGCGGATCTGATTTTCGGGAATGAAAAATCCCGGGTTCTTTACGGAGCCCGGGATTTTTTTATGTGTTTACAATGGCATGGCCTTTTGTGACAGGGCAGCCAGGCATAGCCACCGGGTCGCTTGAAGCGACCCAGTGGCTGAGGAGTTACCATTCCCCTATTGGTTCACCACAAAAACAAAGGGCAACGTGTCCTCCTGAGCGCAGCGAAGGATCTGACATTCTTCCAAATTCCAGGTAATGTCAGATCCTTCGCTGCGCTCAGGAGGACACGTTGCCCTTGGTTTTTGCAATATTAAACGGAAAGACAATCTATTGAAAAACAGGCTGTTCCAGAGCCAATAAAAAGAGAGGCGGCGACTTCAAGTCACCGCCTCTCCAATATATCGCCGCCCTTTTTCAGCGGCAGAAATCCGCGTAAATCCGCTATTAATCCGCGAAATCTGCGTTGCAGTTAAGCGTCAATCCGCGCATATTTCGCATTGGCTTCAATAAACGCCCGGCGTGGCGGCACCTCGTCGCCCATCAGCATGGCAAACATGCGGTCGGCTTCGGCGGCATCGTCGATGGTGGCTACCTTCAGGATCCGCGTGGTGGGGTCCATGGTAGTTTCCCAGAGTTGTTCGGCGTTCATTTCACCCAGACCTTTATAGCGCTGCACTTTTACGGAATCGTCGTCTTCCTTGCCGCCGGAAAATTCGAGTTGGGCGGCTTTGCGGTCTTTGTCGTTCCAGCAATAGCGCATGTTCTTGCCCTTTTTCACCTGGTACAGCGGTGGCTGCGCGATATAAATGTGGCTTTTTTCGATCAGTTCGCGCATGTAGCGGAAGAAGAACGTGAGGATCAGCGTAGTGATGTGGCTACCGTCGATGTCGGCGTCGCACATGATCACGATCTTGTGGTAGCGCAGTTTTTCGGTATTCAGCACCCGGTGGCCTTCGTCGTTTTCCTGAATGCTCACACCGAGCGCGGTGAAGATGTTCTTGATCTCCTCGTTTTCATAAATTTTGTGTTCCAGCGCTTTCTCCACGTTCAGGATCTTACCACGCAGCGGCAGGATAGCCTGCGTGTGCCGGTCGCGGCCCTGTTTGGCCGTACCACCTGCAGAGTCACCTTCGACGAGGAACACTTCACTGTCGGCCGGATTGCGGCTGGCGCAGTCGGCCAGTTTGCCGGGCAGTCCGCTACCGGTGAGTGCGCCTTTGCGCTGCACCATTTCGCGCGCTTTGCGGGCGGCGTTGCGGGCAGTGGCAGCCAGCACCACTTTTTCGATGATACGGCGGGCCGGGTTCGGGTTTTCCTCCAGGAAGGTTTTCAGGGCGTCGCCTACGCAGCGCGAAACGATGCCTGTTACTTCGGAGTTGCCCAGTTCGCCTTTGGTCTGGCCCTTGAACTGCGGTTCGGGTACTTTTACCGATATGATCGCTGTGAGGCCCTCCATGAAGTCTTCCCCGGAAATAGGAAAGGTTACTTTTTTGAAAAAGCCGCCTTCCTCGCCGTATTTTTTAAACTCGCGGGTCAGTGCGCGGCGGAAACCGCCCACGTGTGTGCCGCCGTCGCGGGTGCTGATGTTATTGACGAAGGAAATGAGGTTTTCGGAATAGGACGTGTTGTACGTCATGGCCACTTCCACGTCTACCCCTTCTTCGCGGGTGCTGATGTAGATAGGATTTTCGATCAGCCTGGTTTTGGCTTCGTCGATCCACAATACGAACTCCTGCAAACCGCCCTGAGAGTAGAAATTTTCGACTTTAAAGCCGTTTTCGTCCTTTTCCCGCTCATCGGTCAGGCTGAGGTTCAATCCTTTGTTCAGGAAGGAAAGTTCGCGCAGGCGATGCGCCAGGATATCGAACTTGTACTCGGCGGTTTCAAAAATCGACGGGTCGGGCAGAAAGTGCATGATCGTGCCGCGGTAATCGGTTTTGCCGATCTCGCGCACGTCGTACAGCGGTTTGCCCTGGCTGTATTCCTGTTCGTAAATTTTTCCGTTGAGGTGCACTTCGGCACGCATGTGTATCGACAGTGCGTTCACGCAGGAAACACCTACGCCGTGCAGACCGCCGGAAACCTTGTAAGAGTCTTTGTCGAATTTACCACCGGCGTGCAGGACGGTCATAACCACTTCCAGCGCGCTTTTTTTGAGTTTGGCGTGCATGTCGGTCGGAATACCGCGACCGTTGTCCTTTACGGTGATGCTGTTGTTCTCGTGGATCGTCACTTCGATATTGGAACAGTAGCCGGCCAGGTGCTCGTCGATCGAGTTGTCGACAACCTCCCATACCAAGTGGTGAAGACCTTTGGTATCGGTGCTGCCGATGTACATGCCGGGGCGCTTGCGCACTGCTTCCAATCCTTCCAGCGCGGTGATGCTGCTTGCATCGTATTCGTGCGCCCCACCTTGTTTTTGCGGGTTCAAATCTTTCTCGTCTGTCATAAAAAATGAATCTCCTCTGGCTTGATTTTTTTGTTGTTGAAACGGGTTTGCGAAACCGTTTTTAAGTATGCAAAAATACGGAAAATAAACCGTTTCCGGGTAGAAATGCCGCAAGAAAAATCCTTTTTTAAGTTATTGATTTTCAATTAATTAAAAAGACTTTCCAGATCATTAACAAAGTAAATAGGGCTTTGGTTGCAGGCGGGTCCCGCCGTAGGAATAATGGCAACGCGGACGACGCGGATTAGGCGGATTAACGCGGATTTTTGGCGGCCTGACGGCTGCCTTCACCTGATTTTTTGACTGTGATTTCATTTGATTTATATGATGGCCATGATTAGCCTCTGATGTTAATCGTGGCCATCATATAAATCAAATGAAATCATAGTCTGAAAAGTGGCCGTCAGGCCACTGAAATCCGCGTTAATCCGCCCAATCCGCGTCGTCCGCGCCATTATTCCTACGAGGGGCGTAGCCGTACTAAATAAAAATCCCGAATCCTTCTCAACGAGAAAAATTCGGGACAAAAATCTATATCAGCAAACCGAACGATGTTCGGCGGGCGGTTTAGGCTTCTTCTGATACTACTTCGAACGTGACGTCCTGTTGTACTTCCGGGTGGAATTTCACCGTAGCGGTATAAGTACCCAGTTCTTTCACCTCTTCCGGCATTTCGATGATGCGTTTGTCGGCATCGATACCCAGTGCTTTCAGTGCAGCAGAAATGTTTTGAGCGGAAACGGAACCGAACAGACGACCACTTTCGCCTGCTTTTGCAGGGATAGACAGTTTGGTGCCCGCGATTTTTGCAGCCACTTCTTTGAAAGCAGCGATAACGGCGCCTTCTTTTTTAGCGGATTGTTTTTTCAGACCGTCGAGACGGGCCATATTGGGCTTGTTTGCCACAATCGCCAACCCATTCGGGATCAGGTAGTTGCGTCCGTATCCGTCTTTTACTTTCACGACGTCGTGTTTGGAGCCCACCTTTTCGATATGATCGAGCAGAATGATATTCATTGCTGTTGAATTATAATACGTTTAAATGTGCGGTAAGGAGCGTTACGGCCCCGAACCAGTTTATTTCATCAAGTCGGCCACGAAAGGCAGCATACCCAGTACACGGGCGCGCTTGACGGCGGTGGCTACGCGGCGCTGGTATTTCAGGCTGTTGCCTGTGATACGGCGTGGCAGCAGTTTGCCTTGCTCATTGATGAACTGAAGCAGGAAATCGGCATCTTTATAGTCGATGTATTTGATACCGAACTTGCGGAAACGGCAATATTTTTTGCGGCGCAGTCCGATCTTCGGATTGCTGAGAAACTTTACATCTTCTCTGGTAGCAGCCATATTGTATTGAAAATTAGTGCGTTAGAACAAATGGGTGGGAATCGGTTAAGCATCCAGGTCCACAACTTCCGGTGCGGCTACGGTTGCATTGGCGGCTGCTTCAGCGGCGGCAGCGGCTTCCGCTTCTCTCCGTTTTTTGCTGCCGATGCGTCCGCTACGCTTGTCGTCGTTGTATTTGATGCCATACTTGTCGAGTTTAACCGTCAGGAAACGGAGCAGGCGCTCGTTGCGTTTCAGGTTCAACTCGAATTTACCCAGCCAATCGGCTACTTCGCAGCCAAATTCGATGCAGTAATAAACGCCCGAAGAGCGTCTGTTGATTTGGTAGGCCAGCTGGCGCAGGCCCAGCTCATCCACAGCAACGATTGTTGCGCCGAAACCTGTCAGTTCCTTTTGGATGTGCTCCGCTGTCGACTTTACTTCATCGCCCGACAGCACCGGATCCACGATGAAATTGACTTCGTAATGTCTCATTATCAGTCAGTTGTGAAAAAATATGTGAGTAATTTTCAAAAATGGCTGCAAAAGTAAGGAATGTTGGTGGTTTATCCAAGGAATTGCTTGTGTTTTCCGATTTCTTGATTGGAGGTTGTCGATTTTTTGACGGTTGGCTTTGTTCGGCTCCGCCGCTCGTAGGGAGGATGGGGACAACCTGGATTTTGCGGATTGGGCGGATTTACGCGGATTTTTGGTGGCCTTGCGGCCACTTGTTTGATTTTCCGGGATTGGACCCCGCCTTCGGCGGGACGTTACTGTTTTGACTATGATTTATATGATGGTCATGATTACCACTCAACTTAATCATAGCCATCATATAAATCATATTAAAATCATAGTCAGAATCACAGTCAAACAAGTGGCCGCAAGGCCACTAAAAATCCGCTTTAATCCGCCCAATCCGCAAAATCCAGGTCCCCATCCTCCCTACGAGCGGCGGAGCCGAACGATCCCAATTATGAAAAAAATCAAAAATCTCCCATCTCATTCGGAAATCAAAAATCAAGTAATCGAAAATCATAAATAATTTAATTTGGCAATATCGCGCATTTGCTTCGGTGCAAACGTTTGCGCTGCAGATGACACCCTCTTCCTCCTCTTCCGGGCGTGTGCGAAACACACGAAGTTCGGCGCAAATGCCTTACCTTTGCGCCTGTTGCCCCCGAAAACAGGTGCGTCTTGCAAACAAATGAAACGCTACTTGTTTGAAAGTCAATCTATTTCGCCTACTAACTCATTCTCTATATTATGGTTGGGAATCTCACCCAGAATGGCGCTAAACTCAAGCGCATTTTCATCGAACCTACTTTGCCCGAAGGCCTGGCTCCGCTGGCCGAGCTTTCCCAGAACCTCTGGTGGTCCTGGCAACACGAGGCCATCGAACTGTTCAAAAGCATCGATCCGGAAAAATTCGAAGCGCTCAACTTCAATCCGGTCGCGCTGCTCGACGAACTCAGCATAGAAAAAGCGCAGGAACTGCTGGCCAATGCGGGTTTCATGACGAGCATGAAACGCCTGCACAAGGAATTCCGCGAATACATAGACAAAGCGCCGGCCCTTTCGGCGCCGCAAATCGGCTATTTCTGTATGGAATACGGCCTGCACCAGAGTATGCGCCTGTATTCGGGCGGACTGGGTATTCTGGCCGGCGATTACCTGAAAGAAGTGAGTGACCGCAATTTTAACCTGTTTGCGGTAGGCCTGCTGTATCGGTATGGGTATTTCCAACAAGGTATTTCCATGCATGGCGACCAGATTCACCACGTGGAACCTGCCAAATTTACCCAGTTGCCGCTACAACCCGTGCGCGACGAACGCGGCGAATGGATCAAAACCCACGTTAACCTCGCCGGCCGCACCGTATGGGCAAAAGTATGGATGCTGCCCGTGGGCCGCGTGTCGCTGTACCTGCTCGATACCGATATCGACGACAATACCTGGGAAGACCGCTCGATCACGCACCAGTTGTACGGTGGCGATAACGAGAACCGCCTGCGGCAGGAAATACTGCTCGGCGTGGGTGGCCTGCGCGTGTTGAAAGCCATGGGACTGAGCCCCGATATTTACCACCTCAACGAAGGCCACGCGGCGTTCCTGGGATTGGAGCGTATCCGCAACTATATGAAAGACAAAGGGTTGTCATATCTGGAGGCTTTGGAAGTGGTGCGTTCCACGCAGTTGTTCACAACCCACACCCCGGTGCCGGCAGGGCATGATACGTTCTCCGAAAACCTGCTCCGCGATTACCTGTACGAATACACGTACGCACTCGATATTTCCTGGCGCGACCTCGTCGGCCTCGGCCGTGTAGATCCCGACAGCAGCAGCGAACTGTTCAACGTAAGCCACCTCGCCATCCACACGTCGCAGGAAATCAATGGCGTGAGCCGCCTGCACGGGGAAGTGAGCCAGAAGATGTTTGTCGAACTCAACCCCGACTACAATTACGCGGAAAGCAACATCGGGTACGTCACCAACAGCGTGCATTTCCCTACCTGGGTAGCCTCCGAATGGCTCGAACTGTACCAGAAAGAACTGGGTAAAACAATCCTCACCGACCAGATCAACCGCAAATTGTGGGCAAAAATCCAGCAGGTGCCGGCCGGTAAGATCATGGACGTGCGCAAGACGCTGAAAAAACGTTTGTTCGGCTGGATCCGCGAATCGCTGCAGGAAGACCTCACACGCCGGGGCGAAAACCCGCGCAGCACGTTCGAGGTCATCAACTCGCTGCGGGAAGATGCGCTGGTGATCGGATTCGCGCGCCGTTTTGCAACGTATAAACGCGCTACGCTCCTGTTCTCCAATGAAAAACGCCTGGCGGAAATTGTGAATAGCAGCGATAAACCGGTGATTTTTATTTTCGCCGGAAAAGCACACCCTGCCGACAAAGCGGGCCAGGAATTTATCCGCCTGATTTACAACACCACCAAAAATCCGCTGTTCCGCGGCAAAGTGTTGTTCCTCGAAAATTACAGCATGGAAATGGCGAAACTGCTGGTACAGGGCGTCGATATCTGGCTGAACAACCCGACACGACCTAAAGAGGCATCCGGGACCAGCGGCATGAAAGCCGTGATGAACGGGGTCATGAACTTTTCGGTGCTCGACGGCTGGTGGTGCGAAGGCTACAAACCCGGCGCCGGCTGGGCATTACCTGAAAAAGAAACGTTCCAGGATGCGGGTCTGCAAAACGAACTCGACGCCGAAACGATTTACAATATTCTGGAAAACGACATCGTACCGACCTACTACGACCAGGATGCCAACGGCATTTCGGAGCGCTGGGTAAGCCATATCAAAAATACGATCGCGCTGATCGCGCCCGAATTCGTGATGGGGCGCATGCTCGACGATTATCAGGAGCGTTTTTATTCCAAACTCTGGGAACGCAGCAGAAAGATCAAGCAGAACAACTACAAAGCTGCACGCGAACTGACGGACTGGAAAAACCGGGTGCGCCAATCGTGGGAAGCCATAGAACTGGTCGAACTGGATGCGCCGGATACGTTTAACCACTCCCTGCCGCTGGGCGAACACTTCAAAGTGTCGGTAACGCTCAACCTGCAAAACCTGAAAGCCAACGACCTCGGCCTGGAAGCGGTGTTCTACAAACGCCATTCGGAAACGGAACTGGAATTGATCTCCACGTACGAACTCTCGCTGGAATGGCAGAAGGAATCGCAGGCTACCTATTCCTGCGACGTGATTCCGCCGTCTGCCGGCGTATATGAATATGGATTCCGGTTGTACCCGAAAAACGATCTGCTGGTACACCGGCAGGATTTCGGGCTGGTACGGTGGCTTTGAGGGCAGTGCGAAGTCCTCAGTGCGAAGTCTTCAGTGCGAAGTGCGAAGTCATGAAACGTGAGTGAACGTGGACTTCGCACTTCGAACTATAGACTTCGCACTATTTTCCCCATCTGTTTCCGCGTCATCTCCTTGATCGTTTTGATCGGGATGGCGACGCATTTTTTCTCCATATATCCCATCATTTCCAGCACCAGCGCCTGTGCCTGCGGGTCGAGTGCGGCGAATTCCTTGCCGTATACCTGGTACAGGGCCCGTTCTTTTATGGCGCGTACTTCTTCCGGAATGTGCGACAGCGAGCGTTCTACCTGGCGCTCGTGCCATTGGTCGCGGAAAGCGTAGAGGCGTTCGTTGATGATGGACGCCGCTTTGATGCGCTCGCTTTCCCGGAATGCCAGGTTTTCGCCTGCCAATTGTTTCAGGCCTTCTATTTCGATAAAACGAACGGGAAATGCCGGCAAAATACGTTTGTCCACATTGTTCGGCACCGAAAGGTCGACCACCGTTTTACAGGAAGTTTCACCTTGCAGCAGGTTTTTATACCTGTCGGGCGTAACGACAGGTTCCGTAGCCGCCGTACTAACGATCAGGCAATCGAAACCTTCGGAGTAATGGTCGAGTGCATCGAGCGGCAGTGCGCGGCCGTTCAGGGCATCTGCGAGCAACTGCGCGTTGTCGATACTGCGGTTGAACACCGTGACGTTCCGGAATCCGTATTTCACCAAAAATTTGCCGAACAGGGTGTTTGTTTGCCCGGCGCCCACCAGCAGGATGCGGCTGTTGCGGTCGGATACGGATTTCAGCATTTCCCCGAAAGCCAGCGCGACAACGGAAACGGCTTTTTCGCCGATACCCGTCTGGCTGTAAATTTCTTTGGCTGTTTCGATGGTGAAACGCATGAGCAGGCGCAGGTGGTCGCCGGTGTTTCCTGCTGCTCGGTTGTGGTCGTATTGTTCGCGGAGCTGGCGGATAATTTCGCGTTCGCCGATCACCAGACTATCCATGGAAGCGGCTACTTCCAGCCAGTGGCGGATCGCATCGGCGCCGTGCAGCAACAGCATCTGTGCAGCAATATCTTCCTGCTCGGCTGCCGAAAGATCCGGGCGGATCGTCGCAACTGCTTCATTTACAATATCCTGCGAAACGGGTCCTTGCCTGTAAAAAAGAAAAGCCACCCGGTTGCAGGTAGCGATATACATCATTTCCTCCCAGTTGAGACGGTCCTTCAGGTCGTGCAGCAAAGGCGATGCATGATCTTGCACAACCATTTTACCTATTGTTTCGAGGGGCGCGTTGCGGTGCGTAAGGGTAAGGAGATGATAGCCGTCAAGCATAGGAAGAAGGATGGATACTATTTGAATATTTGAGGATACGAGTATTCGAGTATTTGATTCAAATACTCGAATACTCGTATCCTCAAAAAACCAGTATTAGATGGCTGCAAAAGTAGAAACGTCGCAACCGGGCACTGTCATGCCATTGTAAAGGGGTTTTTTGAATAAAAATTTGGAAGTTGTCTAAACAAAGCCGCCTACCTTTGCGGCATGACGGACAAACTTCGGGCTTACCTCGCACTGCACTTTTGTGTATTGATCTGGGGATTCACAGCCATTCTGGGCAAACTGATCACCCTGCAGGCTTTGCCGCTGGTGTGGTGGCGGGTGCTGATCTGCTGTGGTGCCCTGCTGGCTTTTATGCCGGCTGCGCAAATCAGGAACGTTTCCCGCAGTCAGTTTAAACGCTTGTTCGGCGTAGGTATTCTGGTGGGCATTCACTGGCTGTGTTTTTACGGCGCCGTCAAAATTGCCAATGCCTCGGTAGGCGTAGCCTCCATGGCGACCACTTCGTTTTTTGCCGCTTTTGCCGAGCCTATTGTGATGAAACAACGGATTAAATGGTATGAACTGGCCCTGGGCGCCCTCATTTTGCCGGGTATGGCTCTGGTAGTGGGCACCATCGACTGGACAATGCGCGCCGGACTCGCTGTGGGCGTGCTGGGTGCTTTGCTGGCGGCGGTTTTTACGGCGTTCAACAAAAGAATCCTGGACAACGATCCGCCGCCACCACTGGCCATGAGCCTGGTGGAATTGTCGGGCGCGCTGGGCGTTACTTCCGTTGTCATGATCCCAATGTTGCTGTACAATCCCGGTATGCCAGTCATGCTGCAAGGCTGGGACTGGCTCTGGATCCTGGTGCTTTCTATCGTGTGTACGCTGCTTCCGTATTACCTGACGCTGCTGGCCATGCGGCACCTGACGGCTTTCGCTACCAACCTGACCATCAACCTTGAGCCTATTTATGGTGTTTTGCTGGCGGCTGTGTTGTTTCGTGAGGATAAAGACCTGGGTACCCATTTTTATATCGGAATGCTTATAATTTTGCTCTCGGTTTTCAGCCACCCGTTCCTGAAAAAAATATTTGAAAAAAAAGCGCCGGCTACCGCGCCGGTTTCCTGAACTATGCTGCTCAAATGGCTTTTTACCCTGCTGGCGATTATTTGGCTGTACCAGGCATTGCGGCCCATGTTTGCCCTTCGCCCGCCCAACGCCCCACGTCCTGTGAACCGCCCGCCGGAGAAGGACGACGATCGGAGTGATGGGGGTGGGGAATACATTGATTATGAAGAGATTAAGTAGGTATTGGTTATTGGTTATTCGTTATTAGTGTGATAGCCCTTGGCCTTGGTAACAGTTAAAGGCCGGGGGCTATCACACTAATAACGAATAACCAATAACTAATAACCCTAAACACATAAAAGACAATGAAAAAACTCTACGACGACCTCCTGCTGGTCATTTACAACAAAGCGCCGGGCATGCCGGTGCAGGCCGATAAAACCGGCGACACTTCGCTGCTGGAAATAGCGGAAAAGTATGCCAAACGTACCCTGCACCTCGTGCACCGCATGGACCGTCCGGTGAGTGGCGCCGTATTGCTGGCCAAAACCAAAGCGGTGATGACCACGCTGACCGACCAGTTCAGGAATCGTGAGATCGACAAGGAATACCTCGCCATCGTAGGGCAGTTGCCGCCCGAAACGGAAGGTACACTCGTACATTACCTGCGGAAAAACGAAGCCAAAAACATCTCGGTGGCGTACCCCGAAGAAGTATCGGGCAGCGAACGCGCCGAATTGCACTACAAGGTGCTGGGCAGCAGCGACCGCTACCATCTGCTTCATATTCAATTACTTACAGGTCGCCATCACCAGATTCGCGCCCAACTCGCCGCCATCGGCTGTCCCATTCGCGGTGACGTGAAATACGGTTTCAAACGTGCCAATAAAAATCGCTCTATCGACCTGCATGCCTGGAAACTGTCGTTCGAACACCCGCAAAGCGGGCAGATGATGTCGGTCACGGCGCCGCTGCCGGAAGAAGTAGTGTGGAAGGCGTTTGCGGAAGTGATAGGTGAAAAAGTGAGCGTGTAAATATTTAACCACAAGGGACACGAAGGGGATTCACGAGGTTCACAAAAGGAGCATAACACGCTTTGTGAACCTTGTGAATCCCCTTTGTGTCCCTTGTGGTTAAATATTTTACTCGCAAGCGGAACTACATTTCAATTGGCCGAATGCTTTTCGAGTTTCAAAACCTCGATACTGGCTTCCGATATTTTTAAAAAATACGCCCCGTCCGGCAAGCCGGAAAAATCCTGTTGCGCTATATTTTTTCCGGAAAACACGACCTGGCCGAGCGCATTCGTCAGTTCGAACAAGGCCTCATTCGAAACGGGGGTAACCCTCAAATGTGTTGAAAAAGGATTCGGATATGCGGAAACCCTGTGCGCGTTTCCGGCAACATCCTGCGTACCCACAGCTGCGTCGCAAATGGAAATACCGCCCAGCAAGGCCGTCATTTCCGTGCACAAATAAATGTAATTCGACAGCGCATCGGCATCGAGTGAACCGTTGAGCAGGTTGTCGGCTTCACCCGGATCGGCCGCCAGGTGGTAAAATTCCTGATGCCCGTCGTCAAAGCGCAGGAGTTTGTACTCCAGGTTGCGCATGGTCTTTCCGTCGTTGGCGTCGGGCGTATTTTTAAAAATTTCGGTGAACGCCCAGGGCCGTATGGCCGTGCTTTCATTTTTCAGAATGGGTAAAATGCTGTGGCTGTCTACGGGTTTTCCGGGTGCAATTTGCGCGGGCCAGCCGGTGTAGCCGAACAGTTCGAGTATCGTGGCAAACAAATCTGCCGTATTCACCAGCGCATCGCTCGTTCTGCCGGGATTGGTTACGGAAGGTCCGGAGATCAGGAATGGCACGTGCACGCCATACTGATAAATGGTGCCTTTGGCGCGGTCGGTGTCGGCAATCTGTGCGGTTTGCGTGGTGTTGCCGTTGTCGCCGATAAAAATGATATCGGTGCTGTCGAGTTGGCCGCGCACGTCGAGGGAATCGAACAGCCGCCCGATCTCGTGGTCGAGCGCTTCGATGGAGGCTTTGAAATATGCTTCGGGATTCATATTGATATTCTGCTGCGTGCCGCTCAGGTTGGTGTACGAATGCAATCCGGCAGGCGGCAGGTGATACGGCGCATGCGGGGCGTTGAAAGCCAGCCACAGAAAAAAAGGCTTGTCGGGCTGTACGCTGGTAAAGGCAATGGCGTCGTCGGCCGTTTCCGTGGTAGCGTAATTGGTCACGTTGGCAGAAACGCCGTTGGTCACTTTCGTCCAATTGTAATAACTCGGCAGTTGCCCGATGAAATTACCTGCGAAAAGATCGTAGCCCATGATATTCGGATTGTTGAGGTTGCTCATCGGCGCAGGCTGCTGCAAATGCCATTTGCCGATATTGGCTTTGGTAATGCCGTCGGGCTGATAGATGTTCAGCAGCCTTGGAATCGTTAACTCATTGATATCCAACTGGCCGGAGCCTTCCACGCTGCCAACCACCCCGCCGACGCCCGTGCGGAAACTGTACCGGCCCGTCAGCATACCCGCCCGTGTAGCCGAGCAAACGGGATTGGACGTGGCATTGGTGAAGCGCACGCCCCTGGCCAGCAGTTTGCGGATGTTCGGCATGGCAGCCGTGTCCTGATGGTCTTCATAAAAACCCAGGTAATCGGTGCCCAGGTCGTCGGCGATGATGAGCAGAACGTTGTGCTGGGCGCGGGCGGCAGTGGCTAGGAAAAGGAAAAGGAAGAGGGTATGGCAGTGCTTCATGTTATTTTTTTGAAACGTGTGAAAGTGGTTAGATGCACTGCCGGGGAAATGGTTTAGTAGGCTTCAGGAAATACTCGGATATTTCGAACAACCGGAAAAATTACCAACAATACAAATACAATGCGAATCATGGGTTAAAACCGGCTTCGGAGAAGCCAAACCTTTGTAGAAATACCAAAACGCAATTTCCGGGGCTTCGGAGAAGCCTAACCCGCCCCACACGAAGGCATTTGGTTTTTAATTTTAGGGATTTGCAAGATCGAGTTGCGCTTCTCCGAAGCCATTGTTCATTGTTTTGGCATTTCTACAAAGGTTTGGCTTCTCCGAAGCCGGTTTTAACCCATGATTCGCATATGCAATAAATTCTATATTTTTATCTGTTTCTATAACCGGTTTTTAAAACCTTATAGGTTTTAGCATCCATCCGATACTATTAAAGTCGTCACCAATTTTTCTTCCATGTCCACACCGCTTACCATCCTCACCTCCCTGCTTCTGCTCTCCATCGCCGGCCTCGGCTTTTATCACCCTATTCCACAACCAGCAGTGTACCACGACTATGCCGACGCGCGTGTCATATTGGGTATTCCCTATTTCTGGAACGTCGTTTCCAACCTGCCTATGCTGTTTATCGGCGCGTACGGACTGCAGCAATCTTTCCGGCATTGGAACGAACGCCCGGCGCGCGTGGCGCGCTGGATTCCGCTCGTGTTGAGCGCGGGCGTGTTCATAACGTGTTTCGGTTCGGCGTATTACCACTGGGTGCCTTCCAACGGTACGCTGCTGTGGGACCGGCTGCCAATGACGCTGATGTTTATGGCGCTGCTGGCACTGCTGATGTACGATTATTTCGGCGCGGCAGCAGGCGCGCGCACATTTTTCATCGCGCTTCCTGTGGGTATCGCCAGCGTGTTGTACTGGCATTTTACGGAAGCAGCAGGGCATGGCGATTTGCGCCCCTATGCGCTGGTGCAGTTTTTTCCGATGCTGGTAATTCCGGTATTGCTGATTGCTTTTCCCGGAAAAACGCCTTACATGCGGACGCTCCCACTCGTCGTAGGCTGGTATGCGCTGGCGAAAGTGTGTGAACACTTCGACCATCAAATTTTCGGCCTGACCGGTTTCTGGAGCGGCCACACGCTCAAGCATTTTTTTGCAGCGGTGGCGCTGGTGTATGTGATGAAATTAATGGACGGGTGGTTTCCTGTGATACCCCGACTTCAACCGCAGGAGTTCATATCAAAATCTGAGTAGGTATTGGTTTTCAGGTTGATCTTTACCCGGAACACAACATCGCAGCCATCGTCAATGCGCATAAAAAATGTTCTCCAAAAATCATCGCCTCTCATATCAATGGCAAAACACTGGACAAAAACGATACGGTCGCCATTTTCGTCGAGGTATCCGAAATACTGACGATAATAATTCCGGAGCAGAGCAGGCGTATGGGTCCATGTCAGTATTTTTTCCCGATACACTTTTTCCAACACGGTTTCTACCTGTCTTAGTTCCGACTTTTTGGGGTGAAATACAGGAGCGGAAAGCGGGATGTACCCCGTTTCTTTTTTAGGAATAACTGCGCTATGAAATGCCCTGCTAGGTAAAGCGTCTTTTGAAAAAACACACCCGGAAAGTGGAGCAATCAGTATCAACAGATAAGGTACGATCTTCATAAAGGAGAAAAGTCTGGATTTACATCATGGGTGCTTAGCGTTCTGCGCCCGGCCTGTTTGCCCGTTCCAATCGCGACAGGTAGCAGGGTTTCCATAGTCATGACGATCACCGCCGAAGGTGTTGCTACCTTTTTATCGCCCCTCTTGTCAGGCAATATTACACACACTATTAATTAACCAAGCCTCAAGGCTATGCTGTTAAACAAACTTTTTATGTTATAATGATAAACTAATTGTTGTTTGGTCTAAAAAAGCGGCGCGCTTGTCGTGCCCCGACTGACCTTTGGCCGCTTTTATAACATTCCATACCATCCACATGAAGTTATTGAATACCCTCCTGCTCATCGGGTGCCTGCACACCATGCACGCGCAAACTGCCGCCGTAAAAGGATTTTTGAAAAGCCCTGAAGGGGAGGCCGTTTCTTTTGCCCAGGTTGCCTTGTTCAATGCCGCAGACAGCACGCTTGCCAAAGCCGTATTGAGCAATGAAACCGGCGTTTTTGACATCGGCGGGCTGCGCGCCGGCCATTATTTTTTAAAAGCCACTTATCTCGGCATGCAGGATCTGCGGAAAAATGACATCGCCGTTTCCGAAGGCCGGCAACTGGATCTGGGTGCGATTTCCTTTGTTGGCTCTACCATCAGTTTGACGGAAACAATCGTCAGTGCCGCCCGGCCACTCATAGAAGTAAAACCCGACCGCCTGATATTCAACGTGACCGGTACGATCAACAGCGCAGGCACCGATGCCCTGTCGCTGCTCCGAAAAGCGCCGAGTGTAACGGTCGATAACAACGACAACCTGAGCGTGCTCGGCCGCGCCGGCGTGCTGCTCTACGTCGACGGCAAACGCCTGCCGCTCAGCGGTCAGGACCTGACCAACTACCTGCAAAGCCTGCCCGCCGACCAGATCGACCGCTTCGATATCATTTCCAATCCCGGCGCCAAATACGAAGCAGAAGGAAATGCGGGCATCATCGACATTCGGCTAAAAAAAGACAAAAATCTTGGCGCCAACGGCTCCATCAACGGCACCTTCAGCCAGGGCAGATACCACCGCGAAAACCTCAGCGGAAACGGAAATTACCGCAACAAACGCTTCAATATTTTTGGTACCGCCGGCGCTAACGAAGGTATCTGGTTCGACGACATGCGTTTTTACAGTTTCCTGAACGGCATTGTGCAGGACGAGATCAACAATAACCGCAACGCCTTCATGGGTTACAATTACCGGGTCGGCGCGGATTACTTCCTGGCAAAAAACCATACCCTTGGCTTTCTGACTTCCGGCGGCACCAACCACTGGGACCGGAGCGGCTATAATCGTATCACGCTGGCGCAGGAATCGATGCCCGCGCAAATCGACAGTATCCTGATCGCCGGTAATACCGCCGACGTGCAGCGCACGAACCGGACGTACAACCTGAACTACCGCTTCGACAATACAAAAGGACGTTCGTTCAACCTCGACCTGGATTATGGGAATTACCAGAACAGCACCCAACGGCTGCAACCCAACCGCTACTATGATGCTACGGAAACGATCCTGAAGACGGAAATCCTGACCAGTTTCGATACACCCAGCGACATCGATATTTACACAGCACAGGCCGATTATGAAGACGACCTGTGGGGCGGCAAACTGGGCATTGGATCCAAGATGAGCAAGGTGGTGTCGGATAATACTTTTTTGTTTTTCGATGAAGCCGACGGTGTGATAACGCGCAACGACAGTTTTTCCAACCGCTTCAACTACGACGAACAGGTGTTTGCCGGGTACCTGAGTTATGCCCGCGGGTTTGGAGAAAAATTCAACCTGTCGGCCGGTATCCGCGCCGAACATACCGATGCCGCCGGCAATTTGCAGGCTTTCCTGCCCGAATTGCAGGAACCGCCGGTGCTGCTTAACTACTGGAGTTGGTTTCCGAACGTGGGCGTTACCTACCAGTTGTCGCAAAAACATTCCCTCGGTATCAACGCCGGCCGCCGCATCAACCGGCCCGATTACAATGTACTGAACCCGTTCAACAATCGCATGAGCGAACTGTCTTACGAAAAAGGCAACCCGTTCCTGCGCCCGGAAATCGTCAACAACATCGAACTGGGCCTCACCCTCGCCCAACGCTACAACTTCAAACTGGGCTACAGCCGCACGCAGGACCAAATCACCCGCCTCATCGCACCCGACGATGACGATCCGCGTGCCGGATTCATCACCTGGGCCAACCTGGCCGACCAGTCGATCATCAGTTTCAACGCCAGCGCACCTGTGCAAATCCTCAAAAAATGGCATGCCTATTTCAATGCCAGCGCTTCGCACCTCGACAACCAGGCGGATTACGGCGATGGCGCGGTCGTTGATTTACAGGCATTTACCTACAGCATTTACCAGCAGCATACGTTCGATTTGCCCTGGAAATTGAAAGGGGAAATTTCCGGTTATTACTCTGGTCCCGGCATCTGGGGCGGCGTGTTCGTGTACGAATCCAGCTGGAGCCTCGACGTGGGTTTGCAGCGCAAATTCATGCACGACCGACTGAATGTGCGCCTCAGCGCCAGCGACCTTTTTTACGAATCGGGCTGGAACGGTGTTTCCGATTTCGACGGACTGAAATCGTACGGACTGGGTCGAAATGACAGCCGCCGCGTGAGCCTGAGCCTGGGGTATCGTTTTGGAAATGAAAATGTGAAATCGCGGAAACGGGAAACGAGTATGGAGGCGGAGCAGAACCGGGTAGGCGGCTAGTGCAACGCGGATTTCGCGGATTTTAGAGCGGATTTACGCGGATTTTGCCCGTCGTAGAGTGCGCTGTGGAGTTAATTGCAACGCGGATTTCGCGGATTTTAGAGCGGATTTACGCGGATTTTGCCCGTCGT
>ERZ795056.1064-NODE-1064-length-32499-cov-18.375447_pt1 | contig 32499 bp, 29 predicted proteins | sample MGYA00375140_ERZ795056 | MGnify/ENA primary metagenome ERZ795056 (study PRJEB30185, sample SAMN05720227) | activated sludge metagenome | isolation source: Anaerobic digester | place: USA | collected 2015-03-09 ... | reverse complement strand
CAGTTGACCACATAACGTGTATGCAGATCAATAATAGCACACAGGTACATAAAGCTGTCAAAATATTCTATGATATTAATGAAGGGACTAATGATGATGTAGAACCTCCTGTATTGTGGTGTTATGATAAAGACGATCCTTCAGGTGCAGATATAGAATATAATTCTGTGACAGGAATAGCATATAAAGATATAACTACTGCCGGGACCTATCGATTCTGGCTGATGATTGAAATTTTTAATGATGGATCTGCAGGCGTCTATGCAGCTGGAGCTGGCGGTAGTGGAAATGCTGCTGTTCTTGAGATTCAGGTACTGAAACCATAATTTTAAACGTACTAAAATTGCGGGGCTAACTTACGGAACAGTTTACGAACATACTCATCCGATGGCAGCAGGCCATCGGATGAGTTTTCAGGCTAATGGCAGGTATCTTACACTTTATTGTTGAAAACTACGTAAAATAGAAAATAAATACTTTGTTGAAAAATTTGTTCATACGCTTAACATTGTGTCGGCATGCAACCCAATACTTCGTATAGGGGATGGGTCAGCGGGACAAATTAAATGTGAGAGTGTGTTCGAGTTTAAGTGAAAAATGAAAATCGCCGCCAACTTACCAAACTAGGTCGTTGCAGATTATACCCTACTGATTCCTCTCCAGCCTCTTTTTCTCTGCGATCTTCTTCAGTTCCTCTTCCTGTATGCCTCTGGGTACGGCTTCGTATTGGAAAAATTCCATTGAATAGTTTGCCCGGCCACTTGACATATTCCTTAATTGCGTTGCATAGCCAAACATCTCCATCAGGGGTACAAAAGCATTTACTTTCTGTGAGCCTTTGCGGTAGCGGCGCATGGCTTCTATGCGGCCACGGCGGCGGTTGAGGTTGCCTACAATTTCTCCGATGTATTCGTCGGGGGTGTTAACCTCCACTTTCATCACAGGTTCGAGAAGTTTGGGGTCGGCATTCAGAAAAGCGTTTTTAAAACAGATGGAGGCACAGGTCTGGAATGCCATATCCGAAGAGTCCACCGGATGATAAGCGCCATCCATCAGGGTAACCTTTACGTCAACTATTGGAAAGCCTGCGATGATGCCTCTTTCCAGTGTTTTCAATATGCCTTTGTTTACCGAAGTAACATATTCTGAAGGTACCACACCGCCTTTGATCTTGTCAACAAACTCGTAGCCCTTACCTTCGTTGGGTTCAATGCGTAGCACGGTGCGGGCAAACTGTCCGCGGCCACCACTTTGTTTGGCATGTTTGTAATCATTTTCAGCTTCGGTGGCGATAGCCTCCCGGAAAGCTACCGAGGGCTGCCCAACCACTACTTCCACACCAAATTCCTGTCGCAGTCTGTCGATGATAATCTCGAGGTGTAATTCGCCCATGCCCGACACAATGGTTTCGTTGGTTTCATCATCGTAACGCATGGTGAACGAAGGGTCTTCGTTAGCGAGTTTTTGTAACGATTCTATCATTTTTTCCTGGTCGGCACGCTTGGCTGGGTTGATTTTCAGTTCGATAACTGTCGGCGGGATATGGATAGATTCCAGGTGCAGCGGATGTTCGCTGTCGCAGAGGGTGTCACCGGTTTTGGTGAGTTTCATCCCTATGAGGGCCACTATGTCGCCCGGCCCGGCCTCGCTCATTTCTTCTCGGTCTTTAGCCCGGATTTTCAGGATGCGTCCGGCGCGTTCGTATTTCCCTTTGGTGGAATTGAGCAGTTGCATGCCGCTGGTTAGTCGCCCGGAATAGATGCGGATAAAGGTCTGCTGTCCAACGTATGGATCGTGGATAAGCTTGAATGCAAGAGCGGCAAAAGGCTCTTTGGTGGAGGGGTTTCTGCTCCGGGTTTTTTCGGGGTCATCGATATCGAAGCCAACAACAGCTCCCACGTCGATGGGCGAAGGCAGGTAGTCCACCACCGCATCGAGGAGCAGTTGTATGCCTTTGTTTTTGTAAGCGGCACCACAAAATACCGGCGTGATGAGCAGTTTCAGCGTAGCTTCGCGGGCGGCTTTTTTTATGAGTGTGGCAGGAATATCTTTTTCATCAAAATACAGATTGCGGATTTCTTCATCGTAGTCGCCGAGTTTTTCAACCAGTAACATACGCTGTTCTTCGCATGATTGTTTGTATTGCTCCGGTATCTCAATTTCTTTTCTGATGTTGTTTTCGTCGAACACATAGGCCTTGCGTTCAATGATATCAATGATACCTGTAAAATTTTCTTCGGCGCCCATGGGGAGCTGAAATGATAATGCCTTGGCGTCAAGGTATTTGTTCATCATGCTTACCACCTCGCTGTAGTTGGCTCCTGTGCGGTCCAGTTTGTTGACAAATCCTATCCTGGGTACCTTATAGCGGTTTGCCTGGTTCCAGACGGTTTCGGTTTGTGGTTCCACGCCGCCGACGGCGCAAAACACAGCGACCATGCCGTCGATCACGCGCAGCGAACGTTCAACTTCCACGGTAAAATCGACGTGTCCGGGGGTGTCAATGATATTTATCTGATGGTCTTGCCATGAACAGGAAATAGCAGCCGAGGCAATGGTAATGCCGCGTTCCTGCTCCTGTTTCATAAAGTCCATGGTGGCTTGTCCGTCGTGGGTTTCGCCGGGTTTACGGGTTACACCGGTAAAAAAAAGTATTCGTTCGGTAACGGTGGTCTTGCCGGCATCGATATGAGCTGCAATGCCAATGTTTCTGAGTTTGGTTAAAGACATAATTTAAATTTGAAGTTAGCAGTTAGTTGTTAGTAGTCAGTAGTCAGTTCTGATAGCTATCAGGATCAATAGTCAATCGAAATGATTTTAACTTGAATTTTTTGAATTTTAATTTAATAAAAATGGTACCTGTTTTGTTATGTTGCTCAAATACAATGTGTTAAATGAAAATGAGCAAATTTTTTGCAAAGGTACGAATTTTTTTTGACCGGGATGCCTGTTATATAAAAAACAAAATCAGCAACTGCGCGATGATTATCCTCAGGAACATCACCAGGGGATATACTGTTGCATAAGCTACCGATGGGGCATCCGACTGGGCGATCGTATTAGCAAAGGCCAGCGCCGGAGGGTCGGTCATGCTGCCTGCAAGCAATCCGCACAACTCGAAGAAGTTTCTTTTCAGTATAAACTTTGTGGCGAGTCCGATGATTATGATGGGCACGGCAGTGATAATAGCACCATATCCTATCCATAGCAGGCCGTCGCCATGCAACAGGGTGGAAATAAAGCTTTCGCCTGATTTGAGGCCGACACCGGCCAAAAACATTACGATGCCGGTTTCGCGCAACATCTTATTGGCGCTGGGTGTGGTGTATGAGTTTAGGGATAGCTTGTATCCGTAGCGGCTGAGCAAAATGGCCACAATCAGCGGGCCTCCCGCCATGCCAAGTTTAACAGGTGTTGGTATTCCTGGGATAGCCAAAGGCACACTGCCCAGGATGATGCCGAACAGGATGCCGGTAAAGATTGGGAACAGCCCGGGTTCATCCAGACGTTTCAGTGAGTTTCCCAACAGATGTGCCACATTTTCGATATGTTTTTCATCGCCCACCACGGTCAGCTTGTCGCCAAACTGCAGCACAATGTCGGGGTGTGCCACCAGTTCGATGCCTGCACGGGTGATGCGGGTGATGTTGATATCAAAACGTGAGCGCAGTTTCAGGGATGAAAGATTTTTACCAATCACAGGGCGGTTGGTAACAAAAACCTGTCTGGAAACTAAATTGCCGGGGTATACCGTCAAATCTAAAGTGCTGGGCTTTCCAATTAATTTAACAAGTTCGGGTATGTCGCCCTTTTGAGCAACCAACAACACGATATCGCCGCTTTCGCATACGGTTTCGGAGTTGGCAACGGATTCTGTTCCATTGTGCAATATTCTTGAAATCACCGCATCATTGTGAAGCTGGTGGCTTATTTCCTTAATTTTTTTTCCAAAAAAAAGCGGGTTTGTTACCTCAATACTTATTTTTTCCGGTTTGGCTTCCTGCGGGTTTTGTTTTTGTTCGTATTCCCGTTGTTCTTTTTTGAGGTCGGTTTTGGAGATTCTTCTAATAAAAATCATTGTAAGAATAACGCCCAGCACGCCACAGGGGTAGGCCACGGCATAGCCCAGGCCGAGATCGGGTGCATTGGGTCCGCAGGCCTGTGTCAGAGCCTGTTGTGCCGCGCCCAGGCCGGGCGTGTTGGTTACCGCCCCCGACATGATGCCTGTGAGCACCGGCATGGAGACGCCGGTAATAAAATGAATCATCATGCCTGTAAAAGCTCCGAGTAAAACAATGGCTACGGCAAGCAAATTCAGTTTCAAACCATCTTTTCTCAACGAAGAAAAAAAACCCGGGCCCAGTTGCAAGCCGATAAAAAACACAAATAATACCAGGCCAAATTCTTTGATAAATTCCGCTGTCTGATGGTTGACCCTGAATCCCAAGTGGCCGGCCAAAATTCCCGTAAAAAGCACAAAAGCCACCCCCAGCGAGATGCCGAAGATTTTTATTTTGCCCAGCAAAACGCCTATGGCTATCACCATGCTGAATACCAAAATGGTATGTGCCACCGAATCGTTAAAAAACAGGTTATTCAGCCAGGTCATGATATACAAGGATCATAGTTTATTGATACTGAACTAAAAATTGTTGCTTTATACCCGAGGTGTTGAGCAGTGCCTGATTTCACGGGGATGGTCATTTCTGTTTTGTGAACTTGTAGGTAGTATATTCCAGAAAATCTGCCACACTCAGAGTGAAAGATGTTACTTTTCCCCCCTCAACGACAAACGGGAATACTTTAATACCAAACAATGGCTGACTGTAGGTGCATAAAAATCGGTTGTTGCCTATGTATTCTAGTTTTGCCGAGAGATTTTTGTGATGTTCAAAGCTTAGTTTCAGCAGGCCGGCTTCTTTTTTTATGGTGATGCTTCCATAAACTTCATTTTGGTAGATGCCGGTAAATTCCGAAAGGGGCAGGGGCAGGGTGATATTCATGGTTGCCGAATCGCGCCATACTTTGATTTCATTATTATCACGTTGTGCCCTGCGTTTGAAATAATTGTTGTAAAGTTTGCTATAGTTTCTGTAAGGTAGGTTCAGATAAGCATCGAGTATCTCCCATTTCAGGGCTTCGTATAAATAATTCTGATCGGTGTTGGTCAGCACAACGATGCCAAGGTTTTCATCGGGCACCAGCGTTACTGAGGTGACAAAACCGTCGATGCCTCCATTGTGCATCACCAGACCATGGCCTTCATAATCCTGTAGTTCCCATCCAAGGCCGTAAAGCGAGTAGTTCGACCGGTTGAAGGGGTGGTAGGCATTTCCAATGACCGCCTGCGGCTCCCTGGTTTTCAGTATTGCTTCATAAGGAATAACATTTTTGTTCAGGTAGTTTCCGCTATCGAGTAATGCTATCAGCCAATGGCTCATATCTTCCACCGAAGAGCAAATGCTGGCTGCAGGGGCCAGGGCGTCGAAGTTGCCGTAAGGGATTACTTTTACTACGTTTTCAATGATGGTGTGTGCCGAGGCTTTGTTGGTTTTGTTGTTTATTTCGGAGGTGAGCGGCAGGCTTCGTTTCATTTGCAGGGGGCCAAATATTTTTGTCCGCATAAAATCTTCCCAGCTCAGGCCGCTGATAGGTTTCAATGCCCGTCCAGCCAGTAAAAATCCTGTGTTGCAATATCCCCATTTGGTGCGGAATTCATTGACGGGCGTTAGTTTGCCGTATTTTTCAATGATCTGGCTGCTGTTCAGATCGGAGTCGAAAAATGTAAAATCACCCTGAAAAGTGGAGGTTCCCATGCGGTGGCATACGATGTCGGTAAGATTGGCATTGTCGTTCACCCAGGGGTCTTTGGCCGAAAATTCGGGAACCCACTTTTTTACTGTGTCGCTGAGAGAGCACTTGTTTTCAACAGCCATCCAGGCCAGCGCCGTTCCGGTAAAGGCCTTGGTGTTGGAGCCAATCATAAACAGCGTGTTCTCGTCCACCTTTTCGGTTTTGCCAAGTTCGCAAACGCCGTAACCCTTGTTTATAATTACTTTTCCGTCTTTGACTACGCAAACGGCAACCCCGGGAATATCCCATGTTTTCAGTGCTTTGCCAACATAATTGTCGAGGCTGTCGGTGATGAATTCCGGAACTTTTTGCGCATTTGAAATGATGCTGTACAAAAACAGCAGGCAAAGAATACCGCTTTTCCTGATATTTATAAATGAAGTTTTCATAGGTTTTTTTGTTGGCAAACCTACAATTTTTTTATGAAACGTGCAGGCGAAAAATATCCTGAATCAAACTATAACCTGACTTTGAGCCCGGTCATAAAGTTAATTCCTGCCTGCGGAAAATATCCGTCCATAATGTTATAGGCGCCGTTGTAATAATAACGGTACACCCAGGCATTGTTTTCATATTTTTCATTGAAGATGTTGTTCAACATTAATGATACGCGGATTTCCTTGATGGGCCCCAGTTTGAAAGAGTATTCCATCAGGAGATCTGACACAAAGAACGGGTCCAGCGAACGAGCTTTGTCGGAGGTGTTATCGATGTATTGCCTGCTTACATACCTGCTGATAAGTGAAATATTGAAATGTTCCTTGAAATTATAGGTAAAATCATTCACCGCGGTTATGGCAGGTGAAAAAGCGATGTTTGTGTTACCAAGCTGGTTTTGTATCTGCCCCCCATTGTCCCAGTCATCAACAAATTCGGTGAAATTGATAATCTTGTTTTGGCTGAAACCGGCGTTCAGTTCCCATGTGAGGCGTTTGAACAGCCTGGCAGCGCCGCTAAGCTCAATGCCGGCGCGGTAGCTACGCGGCACATTCGACATAATGGCATAACCCACATCATTGATTTCGCCGGTGAGCACCAGCTGGTCGTGGTAATACATAAAATATCCGTTGCAACTGGCGGTAACATATTTGCTGCTGAATGTGTACCCTAATTCGGTGTTGAACATATTTTCGCGCACCGGCGCCGGTCCTGCTGGGTCGGCATCGGCAAAGTTGTTGCCGTTGGGTTCCCTGTTTGATAATGCCAGTGCCAGGTACATACTGTGCCTGTCGTTGATGTTGTATGTTACGCCCAGCTTGGGGTTGAAAAAATGAAAAATATGCGTTTGTGACACATCGCGAAGTTTGGAATCGATGCCGTCGAGCACAAATTTTACGGTCCGGTATTGAAGGTCGGCGTAAAGAAACACTTTCTTCTTTATGGTGAGATTTACTTTAGTGAAGATGTTAAACTCGTTCTTTTTTGTGTTGTTTTCGTGCCAGCGGTATGGATGCTCTGTGATGTTGAGGTAGTTGCACCGGATGATATCTCCGAAATGGTCACCGGAATATTGGTTGCCAGCGCCACCGACAATTATTTTGAGATTTTTTTTGTTGTCGTAGGTGCCTGAAAAAGTGGCTCCATAGAAATGATTGTTCATCCATTTCTGACGCACCAGGTCAGCCGCTGTCAGGGTGTCAATACCGTTGATGACATCAGGCAATCCGTAAGAAGCAAAAGGCGAATACTCTTCAAATTCTTCGTAGTAGCCCCGTCCGTATGTATAATGGGCAGCAGCGTTAATAAGAAAATGTTTTCCGATTTCCTGCGATGCCAGCAACTGGTAATTGTCCTGCTGATAATTATCCGTTTGGTTTTCATAGGTAAAAGGGTTGTAGCGGCGGTTGGTTTTCAGCGAGTCTTTGGGGACGCCGTTCCATGCTTGGTAAGTTTTTTCTTTGCCCGAGGTGATTATGGCTTTCACAATGGTTTTTTCGCCATAATACCCGCCACTGATAAACATGGATTTCAGATCGGAAGCGGCTCTTTCAATATACCCTTCGGAATTGAGTTTTGACAGGCGTACATCAACTGCCCAATGCCCGGCGAGCAGGCCTGTTCCTGCCGATAAAGTATTTTTCCATGTGTTAAAAGATCCGTATGACAAATTATAATCGGCGTAGGCTGAGGGGTTTAGTTTTGTAGTCTGAAAATTGATGCTGGCCCCGAAAGCCGCGGCCCCATTGGTAGAGGTGCCAACACCACGTTGTATCTGGACATTGTCTACCGAAGAAGCAAAGTCGGGCAGGTCCACCCAGAATACGCTCTGCGACTCGGCATCGTTCACAGGAACACCATTCATGGTAACATTGATCCGGCTTATGTCGGTGCCCCGGATACGCATGCTGGTATAGCCTATTCCATTGCCCGCGTCAGAAGACACCACCACCGAAGGTGTAGAACTCAGGAGGTAGGGAAGATCCTGTCCGAAATTTATACTGCTGATTTCCTGTTTATCCACGTTGGTAAAGGTGGAAGGTTCATTTTCTGCGGCCCTGGTAGCGCTGATGATGACCTCATCCTGCAGGATGGTTCGTTTTTCCAGTTCTATTGTCAGTGAAAGGTCTTTGTCCAGCTCTATTTCTTTGGTGAAATCGGAGTACCCTACATAAGTAACCTTTAGCGTGTACGAACCCTGTTTAATGTTTTTAAGGATAAATTCTCCCGATGGGTTGCTGACCGTACCGAGATATTGTCCTACGATGCCCACAGATGCTCCGCTCAGGGCCTGCCCGGAGTTTTTTTCGCGGACCGTGCCGGTGATGTTGTACTGTGCCCACCCATGAGCAGTGATAGTGAAAAGCAGCAACATGCTCCAGAAAACTTTTTTCATGATTTGTTTTTTTTCGTTAAAACCAGGATGGTTTAAGAGGCGACAGCCATCCGTTTATTTAACCCTTACTCCCTACGCCGGCATTACCCGGATCAGGTTCAGAGGGTGTGATCTCAGCCCGTTGGTTTAGGGCACCCCTTTTTGTACAGGCAAAAATACAATAAAAATCAAACCAGAATCTTTTTACTTGCATAAAATCGTAAATTTGTCATGATACTAAAACCGGTGACGAACCTTATTTAATGGTAAAATACTCTTATGAAAATACTTATCATCAACGGACCTAACCTTAACCTTCTAGGAATACGGGAAAAGGAAATCTATGGCGCCAAAAATTTTACCGGATTTTTTGATGAATTATGTGAACGATTTAAAAATGTGGAGCTGGAATACTTTCAAAGCAACATTGAAGGTGAAATAATTGACAAAATTCAGCAGGCCGGTTTTGCTTGCGATGGTATAGTATTGAATGCCGGTGGTTACACCCATACTTCCGTTGCTATTGCCGATGCCATAGCGGCCATACCTGCTCCTGTGGTGGAGGTGCATATTTCCAATATTTTTGCCCGGGAAGAATTTCGGAAAACTTCGCTGACAGCCGGTGTCTGTGCAGGACTGATTGCCGGCTTTGGCCTGGATTCTTACCGCCTGGCCATTGAATCTTTCTTTCAGTGAAATATCGCTGCTCCATGCAAAAAGACCTGATAAAAAATAACCTTCTTTTGCACCTGGTGGTCATTATTCTGGGATTTACCGCCATATTAGGTAAACTTATCCATTTACCTGCTGCCGACCTGGTGTGGTTTCGTATGCTGATAGCTTTTACGGCTTTGATTGTTTTTATTTTGATTTTTAAAAAGCCTCTGGTCTTGCCCATAAAAAACATAATGAAGCTGGCTGTGATAGGCGTGGTCATTGCGGCACACTGGATATGTTTTTTTCAGGCGATAAAAGTTTCTAATGTTTCTGTTACCCTGGGCTGCCTGTCGGTCACCACGCTGTTTACCAGTTTTTTGGAGCCGGCGATAAACCGCAAAAAAATTTCGTTGCTTGAAGTTATCATAGGGCTAATCATCATCCTCGGCATTTATATAATTTTCAGGTTTGAGACCAGGTATGTGGCGGGAATTATTTTCACCATTATTTGCGCCTTTCTGGCCAGTCTTTTCAGTGTGCTGAACAAAAAAATTGCGCTTCATTACCAGCCCGAAATAGCCACCTTTTATGAAATGCTCAGCGGTTTTGTGGTGGTAACTATTTACCTGTTGATTTCAAAAGGCAGCTTTTCTTTTGTCCTTATGCCGACCTCTAACGATTTGATTTTCTTACTGATACTGGGAATAGTTTGCACGGCTTTTGCTTTTTCTGCTACCGTTAAAATCATGCAAAAGCTCTCAGCCTACCAGGTAGTGCTGGCAATCAACCTGGAGCCCGTATATGGCATTATTGCAGCATATTTTATTTTCGGCGAGTCGGAGCAAATGACCACAGAGTTTTACATAGGTGCGGCCATAATTATTTTGTCGGTAGTGCTGTACACATTTATTAAAAACAGAAACAAACAGCAACCGGAATCATATGCTTAACAATGGCAGCGAGTCTGACGGACTGGCCCGGCTTTGTTAAGTCGCGTCTGGTTTTTACCTTTTAATACAGATCAATAAATTCATAGCCATTACCTGTCCATCCCATATACTTTAGAAAATCAGCAAAACTGATAATCAGCGAGGCGGTACTGTCGTTGGGATGAAAGCTGATTTTTGTTGCTTTTTGCAAATTTGTATCAATAAATACATGAACATGTTTGTCTGTATCGTGTATCAGTCCGAAAGCCGAAACAGAACCTGGTTTTAGGCCGAGATACCGTTGCATGCGCTGTTCTGATGCAAAAGTGAGTTTGCCTTGTTTCAACATTTTTTCAATATCATGGATAGCCAGGTTTTTGTCGCAATCGAAAATCACCAGGTAATGCCGGTTGCCTTTGTGGTTGCGGAAAAACAGGTTTTTGCAATGCTGTGCATCATGGCCGTACCAGTACTGTTTTGCTATTTCAATGGTAGGAGCAGGGGGATGTTCGAGGTATTCGAAGGGGATATTTAGTGTTTTCAAGGTTTCGTAAACCGCAGGATCACCGTTCATAAAGAATATTTTTTCGCAAAAATAGTCAACCTGGTTTTCATTTGCCACAATAAAACAATTTTGCAGGAGTTCAGTCAAATAAAATCCTTAATTTTGTTTTGATTTCTTTGTAATCCCTACTGTTATGAAAAAACTGTCATTCGCAATTGTTATCATGATCCTGAATTTTTCTGCCTACACCCAAAATACCACATTTGATACTATTTCCATCGAAAAAAGGTTTTTAAGCGCCAACCTGGATTATCAGGGAAAAAACCTCTCGTTGATGAAACTCGAAGACTTGTGCAAACCTTATGCTGATGCCAATGATGAACTGTTGCAGGCCAAGCGAAACAATAACCCTGCCTTGATTATGACTCTCGTAGGAGGAGTGCTTATTGGTTATTCGGGCATCAAGTGGCTGTCGGACGGCGATTTGCCCTGGTATTATGCAGCCGGCGGCGTTGTGTTGATTGGCTGCACCATTCCCTTATATTTAGGTTCGCGAAATCACAGCATCAATGCTGCGCGGATATATAACTACGAAATGAGGCACAAACAGCCTATTACACCCTGAAGCCTTAATTTGTTTTCATAAATATTTTTGCGGTATTTTGTTTGCCGGATTTTATCCTGCATACATACATGCCCGCGGGAAGATGTTTCACATCATTATTCACTATTTACTGCTTATTGGTTAAGGAAAGAATGCATCCTTGATGTTTTGCGCCTACACGCAGATCAGGCTGCAAAAAAGCGCAAACAGGAAAAAATTTTTTCATAAAAAGATATTTTGAATTTTTATTTACAATAAAATAACGACATAAATAAATTATATATAATTTTACAGAAAAAAATGAAACAGTGGTGAGTATAAGTAGAAAAATTATCAGCCACATTAAGGATTATTTCACTTTTAATAAAAGCGAACGCAGAGGGTTGCTTGTTTTGTGCATATTGATTGTGTTGCTCATCATGTTTAATTTTTTTGCTCCCCGCTTTGTGGCTCGACAAAAATATGATTCTTCCCGTTTTGAGCGGGAGGTCGCCGAATATCTGAAAACTCAGGAGGTAATTTCCAAAAAACCTAAAACCTTCCAGAAAAAAGATCCCTTCAATGTTTTTGATGCCAATCTCTCAGCTGTTGAACAAAAACTGTCTCCTTTCGTCTTTGATCCCAATACACTGCCTTATGAAGGTTTTGTTGAAATGGGATTTACCGAAAAACAAGCGCTGACCATCTCGAAATACCGTGCAAAAGGCGGTAGATTCAGGAAGAAGGAGGATTTTAAAAAGATTTATTCTATCAGTGACAAAGAGTACACTGTGCTGGAACCTTTTATCGAGATAAAATCTTTCGCCGATGGGCAGCAACAACAGATGGAAGAACCCAAAAAAACGGAGCCGGCAGTTTTGGTCGATTTCAACACGGCTACAGAGGAAGAACTAAAAAAGATTAACGGAATAGGTGATTATTTTGCTGAACAGATAGTAAAATACCGTGACCGGCTAGGAGGTTTCAATGCAAAGGAACAACTGCTTGAGGTGCCAAAGATGGATAGTGCGAAGTACGCAAAGATAAGCCCTTTCGTAGAGTTAAATTTGAATGCAGTGCGAAGGATAAATGTTAACAAGGCCACTTTTGATGAACTGAAAGCGCATCCTTATATTGGTTATAATATTGCGCTGTCGCTTATCAATTACCGCACTAAACACGGAAATTTTGCCACAGTAGATGATATAAAAAAATCCGCTCTTATCACGGATAAGAATTTTCCAAAAATTTCATACTATCTTTGTACAAAATAATTCAATTTCCAAATAGCGGGTTTTTAATACAAACAAGACCTTTCTATCAAAGGTTTATCATCTAATCAGAAGAAAAACATGAAAAAAGTTGCGATTTCACTCATAGCCATTATTGTTTTGTCAGGCTTCACTTATGCACAAAAAAACAGAAATAAACCTGTTGTGTTTAAATGGTACACCTTTCAGGAGGCGTTGAAGCTGAATAAAAAGAATCCCAAAAAAATTTTTGTGGATATATACACAGACTGGTGCGGCTGGTGCAAAAAAATGGATGCCGGCCCTTTTGCCGACAGTGTTATAAAGGCATATATGGCGCAGCATTATTATCCTGTAAAACTCAATGCCGAAAGTAAAGATACAATAGAGTTTAAAGGTAATACCTATGTTAATCCCAATCCCTCGGCGGCACGTTCCAGTCATCAGTTGGCAGCCGCACTGTTGCAAGGCCGCTTGTCTTATCCTTCTTTTGTAATCCTCAACGAAGAGTTTGAGATTCTGAATACCATTGTAGGTTTTAAATCTGCCAAAGAACTGGAGCCCATACTGCACTATTTCGGCGAAAATGCCTATGAAAAGCTACCTTATAACAAGTTTTTCGAAACTTTTACGGGTTCAGTAGCCCCATAAGAAAAACGGTGGCTTCGAGAGCCTCAACCACCGGGAAGGGGTAGCCTCAGCCACCGTTGAAAAAACCGCTGCCTGAGGTTCTCGAAGGCAGCGAACAAGATGCTCTCGAAGGCAGCGAAAAACTTCTGAAACAGCAAAAAAAAACATTTTATGAAAATTAGAATCATAAAAATACGTTTTTAACGTACTTTTGCATTTATGAAGGCAGCCAAAATCAACGTGTTATTTGTTTCCAGCTGGTATCCCACCCGGGATAAACCTACAGCCGGGAATTTTGTCCAAAAACATGCCGAAGCTGCCGCCCTTTATGCATCTGTGGACGTGTTACATGTAGCCTTCGACAGATCCCTGAAGACGAAATTCGAGTACCAAAAAGAAGAAAAAAACAATATAACATCGCACCTTGTTTACATCAGGCCTCCCGGGATAAAATGTTCTTTAATTAAAACCATAAAATATATTAAGGCATATTTTTATGGGTATAAAATGATATACGGTCATCAGGGGAAGCCCGATATTATTCATGCTAATGTGCTGATGCCGGTGGGTTTGATAGCTTTTTTGCTTCATCTTTATAAAAAGGTCCCCTATGTTATCACCGAGCATTGGACAGGTTACCTGCCACAAGATCCCAATAAGCCTGGATGGCGGTTGTGTCTGTTTCGTTTTTTTGCCAAAAAGGCAGCACGTTTGATGCCCGTAACGGCCCATTTGGTGAACGCCATGAAAAAATCCGGTATTAAGGGTAACTATACTGTTGTGCCCAATGTGGTTGATACCCGCCTTTTTTTGCCGGCTAATGCGCAAACCGACAAGGTAAAGCGCATCATTCATGTGTCTTCTTTGCTCGATCAGCAGAAAAACTTCAGCGGCATTTTGTTGGCGCTTTCGCTGCTGGCCGAAAAACGCGATGATTTTGTACTGGAAGTGGTCAGCGATGGCGACTTTGAGCAGTTTGCCCGTAAGTACCAAAAGCTGAATATTTCACATAAGCTGTTTTTTCATGGCAGAAAAAACACCGGAGAAGTAGCTGCAATGATGCAGCGGGCGGACTTTTTGCTGCTTTTCAGTAATTACGAAAATTTTCCCTGTGTGATTGCCGAGGCTATGGCTTGCGGACTGCCTGTATTGTCGTCGGAGGTGGGAGGCATAGCTGAACATATAGGTCCGGCTCGCGGACTGCTTACCGAGGCCCAAAATATCGACGCCCTCGTGTTGCAACTGGACCAGATGCTTGACACCTGCCGGTCGTATGATAAAAACGCTATTCGCGCCTATGCTGAAAAACACTTTGCTTATAAAGTGGTAGGAAAACAATTTTTAGAAATTTATAATCAGGTGATTTGTTCCTAAAGATATTTAAAACATTCGGAGTAAGGCTGTCTTCTGCAATCATCAGTTTACTGATAGCCGTGGTTATTTCTCAATTTCTTGGCGCCGGCGGCAAGGGCGAACAGGGTATTATCATAACCACGATTGCGCTGATACTGATTTTTGCCAACATGGTCGGTGGCGCGTCACTGGTGTATCTTACCCCGAAACTTCCACTGAAAAAGCTTATCCTTCCTTCTTATGTCTGGAGTTTTTTTATCAGCGCCCTTTTTGTTGGTGTCTTATTTCTGTTTCCCCTTATTGAGGCAAAATATGTCTGGCATGTAGCGTTGCTCACTTTGCTAAACTCGTTTACTTCGGTGAATACCTCGGTTCTGCTTGGAAAGGAAAATATCCGCGCGGTCAACATCATCAACTTTTCCCAGGTGGCGCTCACCATATCCGCCTTACTGGTTTTTTTTATCTCGGGAATAGCCACCAATATTTACGGATATATTTACTCTTTGTATTTTGCCTATGGGTGCACCCTCGTGATGAGTGTGATCCTTCTGAGCCCTTACCGTCATAAATCGCCCGGTGATGAGCCGGTGTCCTATACTTATGCTATCAGGATGCTGTTTCGGTATGGATTTATGAATCAGTTGGCGCATATTACGCAGTTGTTGAGTTTCCGCGTGAGTTACTATTTTCTGGAATCCTTTCAGGGTTATGATGCCGTGGGTATCTATTCCAACGGCGTTTCCATAACCGAGTCGGTATGGATGATCAGTGGCAGTGTGGCATTGGTGCAATATTCAAAAATATCGAACACCGGCGATAAAAAGTTTAATCAGCAGCTTAGTGCCGAACTGCTTCGCATCAGCCTGTTGTTGTCTTTTTTGGTGCTGATACCGCTGGTGTTGTTTCCGGGCTCTTTTTATGCCTTTATTTTTGGTAAAGATTTTGGCGATATCAACCGTATCATGTGGCTGTTGGCTCCGGGAGTGCTGGTATTTGTCAATGCCTTGATTCTGGGGCACTATTTTTCCGGGACGGGACAATATCATATTAACAGTATCGGTTCGGCTATAGGGCTGGTGGTCACCATAATACTTGCGCTGGTGCTCATTCCCCGCATGGGATATCTTGGCGCAGCGCTTACAGCCAGCCTTTCGTATCTATCCACCACGGTGTTTGTTACTATCTGTTTCTGCCGCGAATCAAAGCTGAAGCTGATAGATCTGTTGCCCCTTCCGAGATATTTTTCAGGATATTATTTGTCGGTAAAACAATATCTTTGCAAAAACAAAGCTGCACGGGATGAGTAAAATTTCAAAAGCTTTCAAAGCGCTGGGGATGATTGTCCGCAGGCCATACCTGCTAAACCTTATCAATGATGATGAGCAGGTGAAAAAAAATTACGTGGAACACTATTATCGGCTTGGAGATGGCTTGCCCACGGTTGATATTATGCATTATATGCCTGAGGGAGAAGATATTTTTCCATACAGCTTTCTGGAAGGCTCATCGCTGCCTACCGACTTTGCCTTGCTGCGCGGTATTTGCCGCAAAAATAATGTGGAGGATTACCTGGAAATAGGCACCTGGCGGGGCGAAAGCGTGGCCAACGTAGCGCCATTGGCAAAAAACTGTTACACGCTAAACCTGCCGGATGAAGAAATGAGAAAATCAGGACTTGACGAAGCGTATATTGCCATGCACCGGTTTTTTTCCAAAGACTTGCCTAATGTTACCCATCTGCAGGCCAATTCCATGACTTTTGACTTTGCCTCACTGAATAAAAAATTCGACCTCATCTTTCTCGACGGCGATCATCATGCTGAAGCAGTTGCTCATGACACCAGGACGGCTTTCAGTTTGCTGAAAGATGAAAAATCGGTTATCGTCTGGCACGATTACGGGCTAAGCACCGAAACTCCGCGTTATGATGTGTTGTCGGGCATACTTGATGGCTGCCCTCCTAACTGTATCGAACATTTGTACCATGTATCCAATACCCTTTGCGCCTTGTTTACCCGCGAAAAATTACCAGCATCCTTTATTAGCCCTAACACACGCCCACAAAAACAGTTTGAAATAAAGATTCACGCGCTGGCTTGTAATACTGATGAAAAAAAATAGTTACTTTTACAAGATTCAAAAGGCTATTGAATGATGATGGTATCAAATAAAAAAAGCCTCGGGCGGTGGTCCTATTTTTACAAAGCACTTTTGTATATCGGTGCTATTGTGCTCATAGTTTTGTTGTTTCCCAAAGAATATAAATTCAAATACCATTTTACACAGGATAAACCCTGGGTGTACGAAGACCTGTTTGCTCCCTTTGATTTTGCCGTGAATAAGACAGAAGAAGAACTGGAAAAAGACCGAAATGATATTATCGATAAAAGTATTCCTTATTTCATTACCGATACCGGTGTAGTGCCAGTTCGACGCCGGCAACTGCTGATTGAGCTTGGGGCAGGTAACTCAGAATCCGGCCCGAATGCCAACATCATACGGCAAAAACTCGGACTGTCGATTTTTGACTCTATCTATAAAAAAGGCGTACTGCGTTATGATGATATTTTGAAAAATAAAGATGAAAATTTCACTATTTATCTTGTAAACGGAAATGTAGTGGAAAGACGTACGCTTTCCGAAATTTATAATCTTGAAAAAGCTCATGATTATATTTTGAGCCAATTGCACGGAAAGGATGGTATCGATGCGGACTTTTTGTTACAGGCGCTCGAAAAAGCACTGATTCAAAATGTGTCATACAGCCCCGAAATTACCAATCATGAGAATTTCCTTGCTCTGAAAAGTATTTCTTCCACTAAAGGATATATCCAAAAAAATGAACGCATCATTTCGAAGGGCGAACTGATCACGCCCAGGTACTACCAGATATTGCTATCCCTGAAAAAGCAATACGAAGGCGAAAGCAGCAATATTCACAGTCATTTTTTCATTGTACTCGGCCAAATCATACTAACATCCATTGCTATGATTATGCTGGTTTTGTTCCTGTTAATGTTTCGTGCCGACATCATTGCCAATACAAAAAAAAACCTGCTTATTCTTACTGTCCTGATGTTGGTAATAGTGTCGGCAAGCATAATCGTGAGGCGTTACGGCTACGAATATATCTATGTGTTGCCGCTGTGCGTAGTGCCTCTGATGATACGCACATTTTTCGATACCCGGCTGGCATTATTTGTACATCTGATAAGTATCATTCTTATTGGCTTTTTGGTGCCTAACGGTTTCGAATTTATTTTCTTACAACTGATCGCCGGCATAGTAACCATCATCAGCACGGTGCGCCTTGAAAAACGTTCGCAGTTTTTCATTACTTCTCTGTATATTTTTTGTACCTATTCGCTCATCTATGTCGGCATGACTATGATGATGTCGGGCAGTTACAAAGATATCGTCCTTCAGAATTTTATGTTTTTCGCCTTTAATTCGGTACTTACCCTGGCGGCTTATCCGCTCATAGTGTTGTTTGAGAGAATTTTTGGCTATGTTACCAATGTTTCACTGCTGGAATATTCCAATACCAACAACACGCTGTTGAGAGAATTGTCGCAGAAAGCTCCTGGTACTTTTCAACACTCGTTACAGGTGGCCAACCTGGCCGAAGAGGCCGCGCACCGTATCGGTGCCAACGCCTTGCTGGTGAGGGCCGGAGCCATGTTTCACGATATTGGCAAAGTGGTAAGTCCTGTTTATTTTATCGAAAATCAGCTGAGTAGCAATAATCCTCACGATAAATTGAGTTATGCAGAGAGTGCAGAAATCATTACCCGGCATATAGAGAATGGCATTATCCTGGCCCGCAAGTATGGCATACCCGAGCAGATAATTGATTTTATCCGGACCCATCATGGCACCAAAAGAACGGAGTATTTCTACCGTTTGTATAAAAATAAAAACGGCGAAAAAATTGATGAAAGTGTTTTTTATTATCCGGGCCCGGTGCCTTTCTCAAAAGAAACAGCCATACTGATGATGGCTGATACCGTAGAAGCAGCGGCGAAAAGTATGAAAGTACATAACAAACAATCTATTGACGATCTGGTGGACCAGTTGATTGATTGCCTGATAGCCGACAAGCAAATGAAAAACGCTAATATCACTTTAAAAGATATCACCCGTGTAAAGTCGGTGTTGAAAAACAGGCTTATCAGCATGTATCATGTCAGGATCGAATACCCGAAAATGAATGCCCAAAACGATGGTTCGACTGAATAGCTGAAAAATTTTAGTTTGCTACTTTGACAGGGCGTTTTATGGTGTCGAGGCTGTTTGTTCCAGGTATTCCAGACTATCGGGCCCGCAGTTGAACAGCAGGTCTATAATACTGAGATTACTGATGAAACCATTTTTAGTATCGAAGACCTGAGTGTAGGGCACAAAACAAAATTCCGGTTCATTTCTGGGGTTTATCTTTGCGCGAAGGTCACCGCTATCATAAGTGGAATGAAAGCTTTCGGTATAGGTAATTTCTTTGTTTAGTCGCAGTTGTTTCAGGCATACCGTCAGCAGCTCATGATTATAATCTATCAACCAGCTGTATTTGAGGGTAAAAAACTTTTCAAAATCATCACGATAGTAAAGAAAATATGCCGACTTGTTATAGGCTGCGGTTATTGCTCTCCAGTGTATCAGGTTCCAGGGCGTGGCATAGCTGATTTTTACCTCTTTTAGCGGAAGCTGTGGCTTTCTGCAATGATCTAAAGGTATGCTGAGGCTAAGTTTGCCGTTGGCAGAATAGATATAACAGCGGTTTCGGTACGTTTGTTTAATAAAATTTTCGCAGGCCTCAATACGTATTTCTTTCGCTCGGGAGGCGTACACAAAAAACGTTATGGGTGGCAGGTATGCAGTAGAAAAAATCACAATAAAAAATTTCCGGTAAATTTCTGAAAATTTCCTTACAACAGACAATTTTCCGGTTAAAAGTTACGTTTCCCGTTTGTAATCCTTCTATTTACAATCCCCTAAATCTCTGTTATGTAGAAAAAATATACCCGAACCCATAAAAAACCCCTATTATGAAAAAATCCTTTTTATTAGTTTTTTCGCTGGTGTTGAGTTCGGGTCTTTTTGCCGGCGAAGCGGTGTCAACCAGTCTTTTTGATGCCGTACAGAAAAATCTTGTCAAGGTGGTCTTCAAAGGCCGCGGCTACACCTCCGAAAACCGGAGTGCTCACTATGGTAAATGTATTTCACTTCACCTGAAAAACGTCAGCTCGCAACGGCTTGAACTTAGCCTCGAAGCCGGCAGAAAGCTGCACTGTTATTATGACAGTGTTCAGGATATGATTGTGTCGCAATCTGAGATGTTTGCCCTGGGGCCGGGGGGAAGCAGCGATTTCACCATCAACGCTTTCTGTATCGAAAAAAACGAGACTGCGCCAAAGGAAAATTCCGTCTATACCATGACTGCCCTGGCCGGCGGTTACCTGCTGCAATTGGTTCAACTGATAGAGAGCCTTGGTTGTCAGGATATTATGGGACAACAGGCGGTGTGGGTGCTTACCGACAATGTTTCGCCTGAAAATGTCAAAGGCGGGGACCGTGAAAAAGAAAAAAAGCTCAAAGCCTTTGTGGAATTTGCCTTGAAAAAAATACAAAGCGGAAAAATTGATGGTGTCATTTATGATTATTCCTTCCCTGATAAGATGGCAGGAGGCTTTAAAATTGCAGGTCAGATAAACTGGGATATGCCTTATAGCGGCACCGTTACCCTTGGTGTGTACGACAATACAGGGAAAAAAGTGGCGGATATTTTTGCCGGAGTTCCTTACAAGAAAGGATTTCAGACTTTTACCTATGAGCTGGCCAGCTCGTTGTTCAGAGAGGGTGAACTGTATTGGCTGAAAGTTATTTCAAACGGTGAGCGGCTCAAAGAGGTGGCTATTACCATGAAATAGCATGGGAGGATCATTGTATATTATCTTTTGATAACGGTTTTATGCGTATGTTTGTAGCAAATTTGTCCCGTGGAAAAAGAATTATTGATTTATGGTATCCGTCCGGTGATAGAAGCCATCAATGCCGGCAAAGAGGTAGAAAAGGTTCTGATACAGAACGGGCTTCGTTCGGAATTGTTTCATGAGCTGAGGTTGTTGCTCGCCCAACACAGTATTCCTTATCAGTTTGTTCCTGCTGAGAAGTTAAGCCGTGTGACTAAAAAAAATCATCAGGGCGTCATCGGGTATATTTCCAGTATTTCGTATTCCGATATTGAAAAAATCATTCCCTTTCTTTTTGATCAGGGCAAGTCGCCCTTAGTATTGATACTCGACCGTATTACCGATGTGCGAAATTTTGGCGCCATCGCTCGCACGGCGGTTTGTGCCGGGTGCGATGCTATTGTTATTCCATACTACAACAGTGTGCGGGTAAGTTCTGATGCAATAAAAAGCTCTGCCGGCGCCTTGCATAAGGTGCCTGTGTGCAGGAGCAGCAGCCTTATCAAAACAGTTGAGTTTCTGAAATCGTGCGGGCTTCAGATCGTGGCCTGCAGCGAGAAAACGCAACAGCCGTATTATGAGGCGGATATGGTTGTTCCTACCGCGATTATTATGGGGTCGGAGGAAGATGGTATAACGGATGTGCTGCTCAAATCTGCTGATCACAAAGTGAAAATTCCTATGGCCGGCGACATTGCCTCCCTGAATGTTTCCGTGGCCTGTGGCATCATTTTATTCGAGGCCTGCAAACAAAGATCAAAGGAAAACTAACCTGCCATCGGGGATATTGTCGCAAGTGGCATTTTTCTAAGATTTTACTTGCTTTTTTGCCTTTTTTTCATTATATTTGTGGTACGTACGAACCCATATAATGCATCCACGCCATGAAAAAAATTTATGTTACCTTATTAATTTTATTCAGTTGTTTTTCGTTAAACGCTCAGGTGGTTAACGGGGGATTTGAAAACTGGATAAACGATTCGGTGCCGGAAACCTGGAATGGCACTATCAGTGTTGATGTCATAATTCAGAATTACGAATTTAACACGGTTAGCAAAACCAACGACAGCTATTCCGAATCATTTGCCGCTGTAGTATCTACAGGAAAAACCATTCCCTATGTGGAAATCCTTTTACCGGGTATTATTTCATACGGAAACAACCAAATCAAATTAAACATTTCTGATTTCTCGCTGGTAATTACCAGCATCGGCGGTATTCCCATCAATGTAATACCAACAAAAATAAAAGGCTACTACAAGTATTCAGGAGTCAATAATGATACGATGGCTATTTATGCGGATTGTTTTTACAATTCTGTTTTAATTGGACAGGGTGTTTTTTCTGATTCCTGTGACCAGACACTTTATGTGCCTTTTGAAATCGACATTGCATACAGCGAGGAGGAAGTGCCCGACATGATTAACATTATTGCTACATCATCTGGCGGATATATGCCTCAAGCCGGATCTATGCTGTATTTGGACGATTTGTCTATGGAATATACCATGGCCGGAATATCCGAATCACTGCCGCTGGATATGCTTTCCATATATCCTAATCCCACCACAGGCTTATTAACCCTGAAATTAAACTCCGGAGAAACAAACATTGTTAACATTTATGATTATACCGGAAAACTTATTGAAACAACAGGCATCGACGGTCCCTATTTCACACTGGATATGCGTTCGTATGTAAATGGTTCGTATTTCGTCGAGGTGGTTAATTCGGGCGGACGAAATACGCAAAAAGTTGTTCTGGCAAGATAAGTGTGAAAATTGCCTGTTAAAAGGTCATTCCATCGTGGAATGGCCTTTTTTTATGATTGTTCCGGCAATATTATTTCTTTAGAAAAAATTGACATATATTGCCACTTTTTTTTAATTTTGACTTGTTTTAAATAATTAATTAAAAAAATCATCTTATGAAAAAATTCTATTTATTCTTTTTGACAGTATTTTTTGTTTTTTCAGCAACAGCACAGATTCCCAATGCCGGCTTTGAGACGTGGACCAATGATACCACTCCTGTTTCCTGGAATGGAGCCATGTCCGTTACCGTAATGGGATTTTATAATTTTGACCTTGCCACTGTTGAAAAAAGCACCGATGCCCATAACGGAACGTATGCAGCCATGTTAACCTCCGACAGAACTATTCCTATCGTAGGAACCCTGCTGCCCGGCATCCTGTCCTATGGTAAAAATGTTTATGATATTTTGAGCGGTATTCAGGTTTCGGGTGGTATTCCGGTAACGGTAAAACCATTAAAAATTAAGGGTTATTATAAATACGCCAATGTAAACAATGATACTATGGGCATTATGGGTATCTGCTATAAAAGCGGCGACACCATAGCTACCGGTGGCTTAATGTCGGCTTCAACAGTTTCTTCTTACACTTATTTTGAATTTGATTTGGATTATACACAAAGCCTGATGCCCGATACTTTCAATATTATTGCAGTGTCTTCGGCTGGCGCTGCTGCTCAAACCGGCTCCGCCCTGTATCTCGACGACATCGAAGTGGTAATTACAGGTGCAGGTTTTGAGGAAACAATTTCTGTCGATGATCTGGTAAAACTATCGCCAAATCCCACACAGGGTTTGCTTACTGTTGAATTAATGCCCAACGAAACCAACTTCATCACTGTTTATGATTTTTCGGGAAAGCCGGTCCTTGCGCAACAACCTGTCATCAATAGAACCAAGCTGGATATGAGTGCATTTTCCAACGGCGTTTATTTTATCGAAATAATCAACAGCAATGGCCGGTACACCAAAAAGCTGGTAGTGGCAAAGTAAGATATGAATCCGTTTTAAAAGGTCATTCTCTGCTACTGAATGGCCTTTTTTATTATATAGAAATTATTATGTACTGTCCTGATTTATAGACACATGAACTATAATTTATGGAAGAGAAAATAAAGCTTAAACAAAGCATAATAGAAAGCTGCCGGAACATAATTCTGGAAACGATAAATCATCTGACTAGGGAAATGGAGGAGCATCAGCAATTGGCCAACGACTATGGACCTCCTAAGGACCGTTATGATTCATTTCGGTCGCAGATGCTGCGCCGGCGCGATATGTACGCACAACAGCTCCATAAGGCCAATCAGGAGTTAACCGCCCTTGAGAAGATTGATGCCAGCGAAATTAAAAATGAGGTGGTGTTTGGCGCCGTGGTAATCACCAGTCAGCAGAAGCTTTTTGTCAGTATCAGTGTGGGAAAGCTGTCTGTCGGTGACACGCTGTATTATGCCGTTTCTCCCAATGTGCCTGTTTACAATGCCTTGAAAGGTTTGAAGAAAGGCGATACGGCAGCGTTTAATAATACCGTAATAGAGGTTCTCGATGTTTTTTGATCCTAATTGCCCGGAGCCGTGTAACGGATGCCGGCACAGGTATTTTACCGAAGAAGAAAGTCTGCAAAAAAAATCAGCTTTTCTGCAAAAGAAACTTTCAGTATGGAATGACTATTTTAATGTCATCAGGAGCGTTCATGGCGAAGCGCGGAGGCATTACCGCAAGAAAGTCTGTCTTCATACCGTGTATAATGGCAAGGAATGGGAGTTTGGCATGATTTCGCACAGGCAGTTTGTGGCAACTCCTGACTGTCCCGTGCAATATGAACGCATCGGTGAGGTTATCAGGTTGTTATCAAAAGTTTTGCCACCGCCCGAAAAGTTTCCGTTACATTTTTTTATACAATCGGGGAATCAGGTGATGCTGGTACTTAAAACTGCCTGTATGCCCGATAATTCCTGGTTAGGATCAGTTGTAGAAGAACAGTTGCGGCAGCTGGGTGTGGAAGGGTGCTGGCTGCACCTGAACCCCTCGGCAGGGAATAAGATTTTTATGAAACATAATTTTTCTTTGCTTTTTGGTAGCGATGTTTCTATTGATGAGCAGGGGATGTGCTATGGTCCCATGTCTTTTCAGCAATTGATCCCGGAATTGTATTTTGATTCGTTGCACGAAGCTGCTTTTTTTTTGTGTCCCGGCAGGCATGCTATGGTGATTGACTTGTATTGTGGTACAGGCTACAGTATGAAGAAATGGGTGTCGGCAGGAAGCCTCACTGCCGGAGTGGAGCTAAACGGCGAAGCGGTGGCCTGTGCCCTGAAAAATGTTCCCGGGGCATTGATATTTCGCGGAAAATGCCAGGACCGTTTGCCGCAACTTATTCAATGGGCTGATGAACATAAAGCCATGAAGAAATTACTATATGTCAATCCCCCGCGGACAGGGCTGGAACAGCCTGTTTTGCAATGGATAGCGCACAGTTATCAACCCGAACGTATGGCTTATCTTTCATGCAGCGCAGGTACCTTGGCGCGTGATTTGGATTTTTTGTGTTCAAAAGGTTTTGACGTGGAAAAAATTATCCCTTATGATTTTTTCCCGCAGACGCTTCACGTGGAGTGCCTGGTGCTGTTGTCGCGCACATTGGGAAAGTAGGTGGCTTTAGTAGCGTCGTTTTTCAGGTATGCAATGATGTTGGTTCACTGGTAAAAAAATTACCGTGAAAATAAGAGGTTGTCCTATTTTGTAAAGAAATCAGATTAATTTTCTTCTGTCGTTATTGGCTGTGCCTGAAATTTTTCTATCAACATATCATCATAATAGTCTGATTTGTACATCAGGTTTTTCAATAGTTCGCAGCCGGTATCAATAGAGAGGTCGTCTTCATACGAGATGAAAGACAACAAGATGGCCTGATTGTTTACACTGAACACCAACCCTTCGCTGTCGTAATTTTCTTTAAGCAGGTACTCATATACCATCATAATGTTTTCTTTGGGCAGGTTGCACAGCCAGGCATCCGCCACAATAAACCTGGTATCCGGGTTGTAGATTATTTTTATTTTTACGCTTCCGTGCTCCAGCTCCCAGGTGTTGAGCCCAATCCGTGTTTCTTTCACGTTGATGCCGAGTTTTTCAAGAACCTGTTCCACTTTGTAAGCTGCACCGGCAGGAATGTAGGGCTTGGGACGGAGTATGTTCATATCGATCTCTGTGCCGCAATTGGAACAATACATGCCGTCAATCTGGTTTTCCAACAGTATTTTTTTACATGATTTGCACCTGACGGCTTTTTGCTTGTTCATCGATGCATAGGCGTCGAGGGTTTCCTGCAGGTATTTCGACGGCAGCGAAAAACCCAGGCTCTCACCTTGTGCAATAATAAAGGTGTTGACACCAACCACTTCGCCGTCCATATTGACTAAAGGACCGCCGCTGTTGCCGGGATTAATGGCCGCATCAATCTGAATATAGCTGATTTCGTTATAGAGCCTGCTGGCTTTGGAGACAATGCCCTTGGTAGCCGTATATTTCAGGCCGTAAGGATGGCCGATGGCAATAATATTATCGCCTTCAGAGACCGGTACGGACGACAGCAGGGCTTTTTGTAAATCGATGTTTTCCGGCGCCTGGATAAAAGCCAGGTCGTACAGCGGATCGAAGTACAACACTTTAGCAGTAGTTTTCTTAAAACCCCTGCCGCTGATGATTACCTCGTCATTGTCCTTGATAACATGGTAATTGGTAATAAACAAGTGGCTGTCCGCATTGTAAAAACCGGTTCCGGTTCCATAGGGCGAGGCAATCTGAATAATGTTTCTTTTATAGTTTTCTATTATTGCATTCATAATGTGTTACTTCGTAAAGTTTAAATAAGTGAGTTCGTTTAAATAGGTGTATAAAAAATCATTCATTGAATTATACCTGATGTTTTCCATAAGGATTGCAATCTTGGGGTATTCGGGCTGATGCGCCTTGACAATTTTCTGAATTTCTTTTTCGATGGCCGTTTTGTCAAACGTGTTGTTTGCCGGATTGTAGAGGTTCAGGGGTGCGCCCATTTCGGCGAAGTATGTCGGCTGCATGACGGTGTAAGCCAGCTTCAGGAAATCGTAGGTGGCAGGGAACAGGCCGTAGTAAAACAACGAATATCCTATGATCCATTCATAAATGGAGGTTACAATATCCGGATAGCGGTTGTCGTAATACCAGTTGGTGTTTTTAAACTGTTCGAGAATAAACTCGTAGAATTGTTTGTGGCTGGTTGCCGGCACATAACCAAAGGTGATTTTCACATCGTAGAGATTTTTAAATATCTCTTCCTTGCTTTTGCTTTTAACTCTTTTCAGTTCATCAATCATCAGGCGGTTACGCTCCAGGGTGCTTTTGTTGTCTTTGGCGTTGTAAATGCCGTTAATTTTTTCTATGTCTTCGAATAATGCGCCCTGTGGCTGAAGCAGGTAGTCGATACGGAAAAGCAGGGCGAGTAAAATATAGGAAATTCCTCCCGACATCCTGTCCTCGTTGAGACTCGAAATTTTGTTCAATGCCTCGTCAATCCACAGGTGCAGGTATTTATTTTTTATTTCTTTGAGATTTTCGGGGATATCCATGGTATGGCCATTGTCGATAGCATGCAGCATTTCAAATTCGCCGATCAGGTTGTCATCAATCTTGTCGCATTTGAGGGCCAGTTCGCGCAGAGCATAATAAACTTTGTTTGGCGAAGCGTCTATGGTTTTGCTGTCGAATTTGAGGTAAATGATATCGTCTTTTATGGCAAATCGGTTATACTGCAGCATGTAATTCATATTCATCAGCTTGCGCAGAAAGGCGACGCTGGGCCTGTCGTAGCGGGCTATGCGGGCTTCCGCCGAAAAATTTTTTTCGTCGGCTTTGCCAAAGATGAGTTTGGAGCCTTGCAACAACTCGAAGTTCAGCGCGTCTTCGCGGCGGCTTATTTTGATATTTTCGACGGCCGGGTCCAGCATATAATTGAGCAGTTTATCGAAGGCATCGAGGTATTTTTTCTGCGAAAAATCATCCTGAGATTTTTTCCAGTATTCGGACTGGGCAGGTTTTTTGTTTATTTCGGTATATCTGCCCACGGCGACATTGTTAGAAACCGATGAATTTCCGGTGTTGTTATTATCTGACGAAGAGAATACTTTTTTAAAAAAAGACATAATCGAAGGATTTGTAAAATGATTTGTTGGTTTTATTAGTCCAAAAGTAAGAAAAATCTTTTTCTGATATTTAAAGATGGTTTCAGAAAATTGCTAAATCAGAATTAAAATGTATTTTTGCAGTCGATTTTGGAGAGGTGGCAGAGTGGTCGATTGCGGCGGTCTCGAAAACCGTTGTCCGCCATCCGGCGGACCGGGGGTTCGAATCCCCCCTTCTCCGCCAATCAAAACTTCCCGCGACAGCGGGATTTTTTATTTAGAAGAATATTCAAACTTGTTTGCAAATATTCTGAGAAATATAAAATCAATGACTACGCAGTAGTCAGGAAGTTTTGATTGAATCCCTCCCTTCCGGATAATGAGCGAAGCGAATAATCCCCTGGTTCTAATAGATACGGAATTGCCGGGATTTTTACAGAACACTCAAACTTGTTTGGAGGTGTTGCGCAAAACAAAAAAGCATCTGCGAAGCAGATAGATTTTAATGTTTTGAAGCCCCTCCTTGGATAATGAGCGAAGCGAATAATCTCTTGTTTTTAATAAATGTGGTATTGCAGAGATTTTTACTGAACACCCAAACTTGTTTAGAGGTGTTTCGGAAAACGAAAGAATTGAACCACAAAAAAACCGTTCCATCTCTGAAACGGTTTTTTGAGCGGAAAACGGGATTCGAACCCGCGACCCTCAGCTTGGGAAGCTGATGCTCTACCAACTGAGCTACTTCCGCAATAGCATATTGTTGTGGCTGCAAAGATAGTAAAAATTGAAAACCAAATTCAAAGAACAGCTTTGATTTTTTTTGTAAAAGAATATCTGTTAAAATTCATGCAGCATTATGAAATATCACGTGAAAAGCATAAATTTGTATTGTGTTTTCTGCCGTGGTGTTATGAAAAAGAAACTGGAATTATTGGTGCTGGAGTGTCCCTGGTCCGACGAGCTGGAAGACAGACAAAGTGTGCGGCTATTTATGCAGGGCTGGGCCGACCTGAACAAAATTTCGCTTTCGTATCGTATGTATTACAGCACCAGGGACCTGACCCTGTGGCTGGCACGTTTTATCAAACACGATGAGATGCAGGTGTGTTATATTGCCGGACATGGAAAAGGCGGCCGGCTGCGCGGACACATCAACGGTATCAACCTGAACAAAGTGGCACGGTCCACGTCAAGCCGCGGCCCGGGAGGGCATTACAACAAAGGAATTTTATTGGGAGCTTGTGATGTTGGCAAAAATCTGGAAGAATTTATGCTAAACTGCGGCTCAAGGATCAGCTGGGTTGCCGGATATGACCGGGAAACGCCATGGCTTGAGGGAACCATCTCGGACTTGTTGTTTCTGGAATATAAATTAAAAGGCAGGATAAAAACAGACGCCACCGGGGAGTTCATTAAGGATAATGACGACCAGTTTATTTTTGCTCATGCACGCAAGGCAGCGCGTATTGCCCGTTGGGTGCTGGAGGATTATCCGCTGGCTGCAAAATGTGGTTTTCGCGCTATCGACAGATAAAGATTCCTGTTGACTATTTAGTGTGCTTACTTGTGCAAACAATCGTTACTTTTGTCGAAAATTTCCGGGTTGAAACTGCCTTCAAATAAAGCCATCTGGGCGCTGACATATCCTATTATCCTCAGTCTTTTTGCCGAGAATATCATCAATGTTACCGACACCATTTTTCTTGCCAGGGTGGGTGAGGCAGAGCTGGGCGCTTCGGCCATCGGGGGCACTTTTTATGTGCTGCTTTTTATTATCGGGCTGGGTTTCAGCATAGGCACACAAATCATCATTTCGCGGCGTATAGGCGAAAACAAAGAAGGCGAGGTGGGCAGCGTCTTCGAAATCAGTGTAATGTTTCTGATGATAGCGGCTGTGCTGGTTTTTTTGGCTACGCAACTTTTTTTTGACCCGCTTTTCAGCCGCATACTCTCGTCGGGAGAAATTCTTGCAAAGACGGAACTGTACGTCAAATGGCGGGTTTGGGGCGTGTTCTTTACATATATCGGCTGTGTTTTCAGGGCTTTTTATACCGGATTGTTTAAAACAAAGTTTTTGCTGGCCAATTCGCTGGTACTGGCTGCAGTGAATGTACTGTTTGCCTATGTGTTGATTTTTGGCAAGTTTGGTTTTCCCCAAATGGGTATAGAAGGCGCTGCCATCGCTACTGTGATAGCCGAGGGCGCTTCGGTGTTGTTTTACCTTTTGGTTACTTTAAAATTTGTGGACCTGAAAAAATACCGCCTGTTTCAACCCAAAAAATATGACCTGAAGGTGATCCGCACCATACTTGATGTGTCCGGGTTTATCATTCTTCAGAACGTATTGTCCATGGCATCATGGTTCAGCTTTTTCCTGGTGATTGAACAACGGGGGCAGCATCAGTTGGCTATCACCAATATTGTCCGAAGCATTTATCTGTTCCTGATGATTCCGGGCTGGGCTTTCGGTTCGGCTACCAGCACCATGGTCAGCAATATAATAGGGCAGGGCGATACGGATAATGTCATCCCTTTGATACATAAAATCACCAGGCTTTGTTTTTTTTCAATACTAGTGCTGGTTGTGCCGGCATGGGTGTTTCACAATGAAATGTTGTCGTTGTTTACTGCAGACCCCAAATTAATCACCGAAAGCCTGCCGTCCTACTATGTGGTGATGGCCACACTAATCATATTTTCGCTTACCATGAATTATTACAACGGCGTGATAGGCACCGGCAGTACACGTGTGAGCATGTTGCTTGAAGTCATCGGGGTGGTTTTTTATCTGATTTTTGTCTATTTCGTGGTGCTGGTTTTGAATGTATCCCTGGAATTTGCATGGTTTTCAGAGGCCGAATATTTTATTTCGATGTGTATCCTTTCCTTGATATATCTCAAAAAAGGGAGCTGGAAACGAAAGATTATTTAGTGTTTGTAAGAAAACGCCAATTTTTTCCCCGCCTGCGTCGGGCAGTCCTCAAACTTGACGTTTTCTTTTTACAAACACGAGTTTTTTATAGACACTATTTAGCTGCAAGCAATTCTTTTTGTACTTTTATCAACTCAAAAATAAAACGGTATGCAAAGAAATTTCATGGTATCCATAGTGCTTTTAGGCTGTATCATCTTGTTCTCATCGTATAGAATAATTCCTGTAAAAACTGTCTCGCCGGATAAAAGCGATTCAACGTTCCTGATTACCGACGGCAAAGTAGGTAAAGTGGAGATTAACATGGACGTAAACAAGCTGAAGAATATTTTTCCCGAAAGTCAAATGAAGGAAAAAAAAGTTGATTCCGAAGGTGATGAATATGCTTTGTACAAGATACTGGAACCCGATAACAAAACCCTTGCCATGGAAATAGAATCACTTTGCGCGGATATCTGCCTTGTGTCGCGTATAAACATTTTGTTACCCAAATACAAAACTATGGAAGGCGTTGGCGTTGGAAGTCCTTTTGCCGAAATAAAAAAGAATTATACTATGAAAAATATTGTAGGTGGCGAAGACAATAGTTTTATGGTTTATGTTAAAGAATACAGGGATATAGCCTTTATTGTGAAGTCGGCCGAAAAAAAGCCCAAATTCGGCAAACCTTACGAGGCTTCGGAGATACTTGGCACTGATGTGGTGAAGCAGATTTTTATTTTCTGATCAGAGCTTTTCAATTGTGAGACAAGTATTTAAATACCTTGTTGTTGCTGCGATTATATTCTTTTGTGTAATCGTTTTTTCGAAAATTACGGCCGACCAGGTTGTTGACCTGCCGGTGCCCACCAATGATTCTACACTGACCATACTGTTTGCCGGCGATGTGATGCAACACGAACCTCAGATACTCTCTGCCTGGGACGATTCATTACAAGCGTATAGCTATGATTCCTGCTTTAGTTTTGTTGCGCCGCTGATACAAGACTGTGATATTGCCATGGCAAATTTCGAGTTTACCCTTGGAGGTCCTCCTTATACGGGCTATCCGCAGTTCAGCGCTCCAGATCAGATAGTAAACGCGCTTATCAATGCAGGTTTCGATATTATGGCAACGGCCAATAATCACTCCTGTGACCGGGGTAAAAAAGGTATTGAACGTACCATTCGTGTGCTCGACAGCATGGGTATGAAGCATCTGGGCACTTATACAGATTCAGCCGGCAGGGCACAAAATCACCCGATGATAATCAATAAGAACGGAATAAAACTGGCTTTGGTAAACTATACATACGGCACCAACGGAATAGCCGTGCCCAAGCCAACGATTGTAAACATGATACAGGAGGAGCAGATAAAAACCGACTTGTTGCGTGCCAAAGATTCAATGCCTGATAAAACCATAGTGTTTATTCATTGGGGCAACGAGTATGAATCGAATCCCAACCAATACCAGGAGTATTTTGCCAAATTGTGTTTCGACTACGGCGCCGACATCATCATTGGCATGCACCCGCATGTGATTCAAAAAATAGAGAGAAAGTTTTATCCCGACAGCAATGGGCGGGAAGTGTTTATTGCTTATTCGCTGGGTAATTATATATCAAATCAACGAACCAGGTACCGCGACGGTGGCATGATGGTTAAAATGGAACTGGTAAAACGCAACAATAAAGTGAGTATTGCCGATTGCGGTTATTACCTTACCTGGGTATATATTCCCGAGAAAAACGGTAAAAAGAAATACCATATTTTGCCCGTATCACAATATGAAGGCCTTAGCAGCTTGATGGATACCGGCTCGTTTCAGAAAATGGGTCTTTATATCAGCGACTCCCGCAAGCTTATGCAGCAGATGACGGTGAATGTGGCTGAGTACTTGTTTACTATGGATACAAGGGTGTGGAGCGACCGGCCTTAACAGGCTTTTCGGATTGATTATTTCTACCTGTTCATAATCCCAGATTGCGCAATAGGAACGTAGTGAACTATTGCGCAGTGGGTGGTATCGTGCGCTGTATCTGCCTGCTCCGTGAACGAAGTTGTGGGGGGTA
>ERZ795056.1061-NODE-1061-length-32542-cov-9.766861_pt1 | contig 32542 bp, 27 predicted proteins | sample MGYA00375140_ERZ795056 | MGnify/ENA primary metagenome ERZ795056 (study PRJEB30185, sample SAMN05720227) | activated sludge metagenome | isolation source: Anaerobic digester | place: USA | collected 2015-03-09 ... | reverse complement strand
GATGCCAAAGCCATGAAAGAAAGCATGATGAACCCCGAAGTGAAAAAGGAGATTCCTTTGGCCAAACCGAAAGCTTTCATCGAATTCCGGGAAGTCGATCTGCACATCGAACAGCTTCGGCCCGATTTTGGTGACCTAACAGCTGCGGATATGCTGGAAACCCAATTGGCTGCTTTTGAAAAGGCTTTAGACAAAGCCATTCTCGATGGCGTTTCCCGACTCATTCTGATTCACGGCGTCGGTGCCGGCATTTTGAAAGATGAAATTCACCGCCGTCTTGGAAAGCACTCCGCGGTGAAGCATTTCAAAGATGCCCGGAGGGAGAAATTTGGTTACGGAGCCACAGAAGCACAGTTGTAAATCTGGTTTTTGCCGGAAGTTCATTTGAGAAATTGCCCTAGGGGAGGTTCAATTGAGTAGGATTTGGGTTACGGATTTGCTTCCATAGTTCTATAATCGTTTACTTTGGCCCTTCAAATTCTTATGGAGCAGATCAAAACCTTGTCCATCGTCATTCCGGCATACAACGAAGGCCCGACCATTCACCGGATTCTGGACCGTATCAAGGCGGTAGTACTAATGAATGGTATTTCTAAAGAAGTGATCATCGTAAACGACTGTTCCAGAGATAATACCGAGGAGTCGATTCTTGCCTACAAGGCAGGCAATCCGGATCTCAACATTCAGTATTACAAGCATGAAGTGAACCAGGGAAAAGGTGCCGCACTTCATACCGGAATTTCAAAAGCGAGAGGAGAGTTTCTGATCATTCAGGATGCAGATCTCGAATACGATCCGGAAGAGTACAACATATTGCTGGCTCCGATTGTCCGCGGAGATGCCGATGTGGTGTATGGTTCCCGGTTCATGGGAGGAAACCCACACCGGATGCTATTCTTCTGGCACACCATCGGAAACAATTTCCTCACCTTCCTTTCCAACATGTTCTCCAATCTGAACATGACCGACATGGAAACCTGTTACAAGATGTTCCGGACATCCACCATTCAAGGCATTAAGCTCCAGGAAAAGCGGTTTGGATTTGAACCTGAGATTACGGCCAAAATTGCCCGCATTCCAAAAATCAGGATCTACGAAGTGGGGATTTCCTATTATGGAAGAACCTACGAAGAAGGCAAGAAAATCGGAGCGGTGGATGGTTTCAGAGCGATTTACTGCATTCTGAAATACAATCTGTTTTCAAAATAACCGCAAATCTGCCGGCTACACTTTCCGGAAATCTTTCTGGTCCAGGGCAAGAAGGCCGTACAGCACCAATGTGCCCAAACCGGCAAATAGCATGTTCCCCTGCCAGTACGAAACAGCTGCCTGGAACTGACCTGATTGCAGTGCCTTCGCAATTCCAATGAAAATGAAAATGCCGGCCAATCCGAAAAAGAGGCTTCGTCCAGCCGAAATGATCGTTTCCAGCACTGCGGGGTTGTAAAAATCTGATTGTTTCAGGGTATGAATCAGCATTCGTTTGAAGGCATACATAAATCCCACACACAATAAAACGGAAAGCAAGCCCAGGGCGGTACCGGCATTTTCGTCCTGAAAGAGAAAAAAATCGTAGGCACCATGGCAAATTGTACCCAGAGAATAGCCAAAAAATAGCCCGGTCAATTTGATCAGAAAGGATTGATTCCGGCTTCTCCACAGGAAATATCCGGGAAGGGCCGTGTAGAAAATATGGCCGGACACACAGAGCAACCCTCTGATATGCAGTACATCTACACCATAAGATGTGGAATACAGGATGTTTTCGGCGGTCGCAAATCCCATTGCAGACAATGCAGGGTATTTGATGTAGTCAACCGATTCGTCAACCCAGCGGCTCATCAGCAAAATTCCCAGAAAGGGGATCAGTTTGGCCAGTTCTTCGACAGCAGCCACTCTGAAAAGTGTAAACTGAAAAAGGGCAGCTCCTGTGGATTTTCCATCCAGGGATTTGAGAAAAGGAGAAAGCCCGATGATGGGATCCAGAAGGTAGGGCGATGCTGCCCCGAGTGAAAGACACAAAAATGTAGCCTTCCAGCTTTCCGGCTCAAAACTGTCGATTTTGCGGAAAAAGCGTAGCCAGACGAATCCAAGAAGTAGGGAACCCAGAATTGGTAACATAATAATAATGTGGCGGAAGGATGCTTTCCTTTAAAACCGGGGCTGAAATACGAGGTTTTTTTTCGTTCTGAACGCTGTAATCCGGCCGATGATCCATTTCTGTTTCGATTTTAGACCAACCTTCCTCTTTGCGGTTCAAAAAGCCTATCTTTGCGGCCCGATTTTTATCATCATGATCTCTACCAGTAACGTATCTCTCCGCTTTGGAAAGCGCCTTTTGTTCGAAGATGTCACCATTAAGTTCATGCCAGGAAACTGCTATGGCCTCATTGGAGCGAATGGAGCAGGAAAAACAACATTTGTAAAAATTCTTTCCGGAGAAATTGAGCCGCAGACAGGTGAGGTAATGATGCAGCCCGGCCAGCGTCTGGCGGTGTTGAAACAAAATCAGTTTGCCTTCGATGAATATCCTGTTCTGGAAACGGTGATGATGGGCCATGAGCGTCTGTATGCAATCATGAAAGAGAAAGATGCCATCTACGCCAAAGAAGATTTTACCGAAGCCGATGGTAACCGTGCTGCTGATCTGGAAGCAGAGTTTGCGGAACTCGAAGGTTGGAACGCCGAGTCGGATGCTGCCACCATGCTGAGTGAACTGGATTTCAGTGAAGACCTTCATTACAAACTGATGAAAGATCTGGACGGAAGTCAGAAAGTGAAGGTGTTGCTTGCACAGGCTCTTTTCGGAAATCCGGATGTTCTCCTTCTTGATGAGCCTACCAACAACCTGGATCTGAAAACGGTTCAATGGCTGATCAACTTTCTCGGTGATTTCAAAAATACCGTGATTGTGGTATCCCACGATCGTTACTTCCTCGATGAGGTTTGTACGCACGTAGCCGATATCGATTTTGGAAAGATCCAGATTTATCCGGGTAACTATTCGTTCTGGTACGAATCAAGTCAGCTGGCTTTGCGTCAGAGGGCAGATCAGAATAAGAAAATTGATGAGAAACGGAAGGAACTGGAAGAGTTCATCCGTCGTTTTTCGGCCAACGTATCCAAGTCAAAGCAGGCAACGGCCCGCCAGAAAATGCTGGTGAAACTGACGCCGGAAGAAATCAAGCCTTCGAACAGAAAATATCCATACATCTATTTTAAAGCCGAACGGGAAGTGGGCGATCAGGTACTGATCGTGAAAAACCTGGGCTACAAAAATTCGGAAGGAGAGTGGTTGTTCCGCAACCTGACCTTCACCATTGAGCGTGATCAGAAAGTGGCCGTTGAAAGCCACAGCTCAACCGGCAGTACTGCCCTGTTTCAGGTTCTGGCTGGCGAAATTGAACCAACCGAAGGTGAATTCAAATGGGGTGTAACCACTTCTCTTGGCCATCTTCCAAACGACAACTCATCATTCTTTAAAGATCCGGATCTGAATCTGGTTGATTGGCTGCGACAGTATTCAGTTGAAAAAGACGAAAGCTATGTGCGTGGTTTTTTGGGCCGTATGCTGTTTTCCGGAGAAGAAGCACTGAAAAAGTCCAACGTACTGTCCGGAGGAGAAAAGGTTCGCTGTATGTTCAGTAAACTGATTCTGGAAGCCGGAAACGTGCTGATTCTGGATGAGCCAACCGATCACCTTGATCTGGAAAGCATCACCGTACTTAATAACGGACTAACCGATTTCAAAGGCATTATCCTGATGAAAAGCCGCGACTTTCAACTGAATAATACGGTTGTGAACCGGGTTCTCGAAATCGGGAACGGCGTAATAATGGACAAACTGGGCAAATTTGAAGAGTACATCGCAGCCCGGGACGAGAAGAAGGAAGTCGGAGCATAGATAGGAAAGGCATGTGTTGTTTTGTGAGAGACTTCATGCGAAACAGAAAGTCAGGGCTATTGCTATCAGTAATGATGTTCCTGATGGTTTCCTGTGCCACTTACCACACAACCGTTGACAGGCTCGCTGCCAGTTTTCAATATGTCGGGGAGGGCTCCCATGTTGCACTAACCACTGGGATGGCATACCATGCACCCGGAAATAATCTGAACCGGATAAAGGTTCTGGATAAGGAAGGGTATGAAACGGAACTTATTGTCACTTTCCAGACAAGTATCTGCATAACAAAGAAGGACGGCAGTAAAACCTCGTTTTTATTGAGCACTATGATGCTGAAAGACAGTATCATAACGGGCAATCGTTCCAACATGGTGGGTCTTCCGATTAAACCGATCCACCTCAGGGATGTGGAGAAAATAGAATTTAAAAAGAACTAGTTACCCGAAGTTGGCTTGCTTTTCTTTTTGGTGGCTTTCGCCAGCGGATTGTATTCCAGTGCAAGCCTGATCCAGTATTCCAGTTGGTCATTCTTTATGACAGCGTCTTCTGAGACATAAACAAATCCCTTCATGGACTTCCCAGTAAAATCCATTGGCCGGCATCCTTCCATTTCAAGCACGGTTTCGGTGCTCTCGGGATTGAGCCGAAGCATGAGTTCTTCTTTCACAATTCCGGCGCACATCTTTTCATCCACCATAAAACAAAGGCCACCAAACATGGTTTTTTCGGTGGTTTCAGGTGCCAGCCGGGCAAATATTTCCCGGGCTCGATTGGCTAATTTTTCGTCGTAGGCCATAGGTAAACCGTATACTTCGGAGGTGTTGATTGAATGAACCGAACTGAACGATGTTCGGTTGGGCCGAAAAATAATGGAATTCCGGAACGAAACCCTCATTAATAATTTGTCATTCCATTGTGTGATGCAGGTTGGTTTATAAGCCGGTTCCTGTTTGTACTTTGCGCCCGGATTGAGAGAATATTTATTTTCCGATCCGGATTCAGCACCCATGAACCGATTTCTATTCAAACTCATTTTCGGAAAACCCGAGCATAACCTGCCCTCAGACGAGCCGGTTTTGCAGAAACATTGGAAATACCTGGTTGGTGTCTGGGAAAACGACCGCCACAACGACATTGGCCTTGAAAGGCTCCTGCGCATATTTCTGATTGCGGTTCAGTTTCTTTTTCCCGGTATTTACATCCGTCATATTTTTGGGCACAAAGGTCTGACCTATAAGAATCTGGCGATAGAAGTCTATGTGGTTGGAAAGCTATTGTTTCCACTGATGGTGTTCAAATTCGGGCTGGCTCAACATCCGCTTTTTCTGTTTTGTGCTGTTTACTTTTTGCTCGAAACCGTCCTTTATATAGCGGCTCTGGTCTTTGTTTCCGATATGTTTTCGCATACCCGATCCTCGAACCGGGCCATCCTGCTTCTCCTTTTCAACTACATTGAAATCACATTTGAGTTTGCTGTGATGTACCGGGGATTCAATTGGCTGGATGAGAAAGCGGTGAATACGATTGACTTTCTGTATTTCAGTTTTGTGACGTCTGCCTCTTTGGGTTATGGAGATATACACCCGGTAACCAATGGCGGCAAACTGATGGTTTGTGCCCAGTCCTTTATTTTTCTGGTTTTCGTGGTGCTGTTCATCAACTTTTTCAGTGGAGGTCGCAGCAAAATCATCAGGTAAACTTTTGTCGACTTTTTACAAAAAGAGAAGTGCCGCAGCCGAAAACAGCATCAGAAGCATCGTGCCAATTCCCAGAAAATTGGACCAGAATCCGTTGGTGTATTCACCCATTATTTCTTTGCTGTTGCAGATGTGAATCACCACACCAATCAAAAAGGGGGCTGTGATGCCATACAAAATGGCGGTGTACAACAGCGCTTTTACCGGACTTAATCCCAGAAAGTGAATCAGCAAACCCACCAATAGAGACACCAGCATCGCCACATAAAATCCCTTTGCCTGGTGGAATTTTTTATCGAGTCCTTCTTTCCAGCCAAAGGTTTCGGCAATCATATAGCTGAGAGATCCTGCCAAAACCGGAATGGCCAGGAATCCGGTTCCCAGAACGCCAATGGCAAACAACGCATACGCAAAATTTCCGGCAAGTGGCTGCAAGGCTTTGGCTGCTTCTTCTACAGTTTCAATGTTGTGAATACCTGACGAAAAAAGGACGGTTCCTGTGGTGAGGATAATGAAGAAAAAGACAATGTTGGTAAGGAAAAGTCCGCCTTTCACATCGGTCTGCATATCCGTGATCAGTTGTTTGTCGACCATAACATGTCGGTGTTTCACTTCTTCTACTTCCATGTTGGCCTGCCAGAAAAACAGGTAAGGCGAAATCGTGGTACCCAGAATCCCGACCAGGGCAAAGAAGTAATCCCGGCTGTTGATGATATCCGGAATTAGGGTGTGGCGGATCACATCCTGCCAGTCGGTCTTCACCAGAAACGGTATTACCAGATAGCAAAACAGAGTGATGCAAAGCCATTTCAGAACTGTTGAGATTTTTCGGTAACTCCAGAAAACGATGGAATACATCAGAATTCCCGTGAACAGAATCGAAAACAAAAAGGACGGTATCGCCGGAACCAAAAGGTTGGCTACAGCGCCCATACCAGCAATGTCGGCCCCAATATTCAAAACAATCGAAGGAAAGCTCAGGGCCAGCAGCACATACAAAACAGGCTTCGGATATTTCTGACGGATCACACCCGTCAGTCCTTTGCGTGTAACCAATCCGATCCGGGCACACATTTCCTGAATGGACACCATCAGAGGATACGTTACCACTGCTGTCCACAGTAATTGAGTGCCAAATTGCGCACCTGCCTGAGAATACGTGGTTATGCCGGAAGGATCGTCGTCACTAGCGCCAGTCACAAGGCCAGGACCCAGTTTTTTCCAGAACGATTGAACGGATTGGACCGTTGACGGGTTGTTTACCTTCTGGATAGATTTATGATTTGATGATTCTGCCATCTTCCATCTCAATAATCCGGTCTGTACGCCGGGCGAAATCGTCGTCGTGCGTCACCACCAGCAACGATTGTTTTCGTTCCAGCGAAAGTTCTTTAAAAATATCGAACACGATCTCGGTATTCTTCTTGTCCAGATTCCCGGTTGGTTCATCGCCCATAATGATGACAGGTTTGTTGATGAGCGCTCTTGCAATGGCGATGCGTTGTTTTTGTCCGCCCGAAAGCTGGTTGGGTTTCTTCAAGGCCTGATCGTCTACACCCATTATTTTAAGCAAACCCATGGCTTCGTGTTCCAATTGTTCTTTGGTGAGCTTTCCCAATTTGATGCCGGGCAGGATTACATTTTTAAGGACGGTAAACTCGTCCAGCAGGTAGTGAAACTGAAAGACAAATCCGATTTTTTCGTTGCGCACCCTGGCCAGTTCCATGTTGCTCAGGCCACGAAGTGATTGTCCGTCCAGATACAATTCGCCTTCAAAATCGGTGTCCATGGTCGACAGAATATAAAGAAGGGTTGATTTCCCGCAGCCGGATTTACCGACAATGGAACAGAAAGATCCTCGTTCAATCTGAAATGTGACGTCCTTCAATACCTTATTTTCAACCGGGTCGAAAAAGGATTTGCAAATCCCTTTCGTTCTGAGGACGGGTTCATTCTCCATGTTTACCAAGTTATTTTCCACGGATAATGGTGACAGGATCGAGTTTGCTTGCTTTCCTTGCAGGAAACAGTCCTGCAAAAAACGTGGTCACCATCGCAAACGTGATGCCAATCACATAATAGATGCCACTGTACACGATCGGGTACGTTTTGATGGTGGGCAATGAAGCTGTTTCAAACGGAATGTTGTCGATGATGGCAGTCAATCCAAGTCCGACCGCCAGACCAGAAAGACCGCCTGCCAATCCGATGATAAGGGACAACAAAATGAAAACACCCTGCACATCCCGTCCTGAAAAACCCGTTGCTTTTAGAATGGCGATGGAATCCATCTTCTCGTAAATCAGCATGTTGAGGATATTGTAAATCCCAAAACCCGCCACAATGAGGAGAGTAATTCCTACGGCGTATGATATAATGGTCCTCACCTTGCTGCCGGTTTCGAATTGAGAATTGGCAGTTTGAATATCGACAGCATCCACGCCGAATTCTTTGGAAAGGGCGACTGCAGTGGCTGGTGCATTTTTTATATCCGTCAGTTTGATCTGAATATCAGTGATGTAGGAAGCCGGTTTCACCAACAGTTTCTGTACTGTCGCCAGAGAAGCGTAGGATGTCACATTGTCGATTTCAGCAAGACCAAACTGAAAAATTCCGGCCACTTTCAGACTGCTGATGTCGCCTTTTGGAGAGGTCACCTGGATCACATCTCCAATATCGACCAGCAGTTTATCGGCAATTCCTTTCCCGATGAAAATGGAATTGGACGAATTGGCAATGTCGTTGATGTCGCCTTCGAGCACATAATCTGAAAAACGAAACAGTTTTTCTTCTGCTTGTATATCCACGCCGTTTACAATGCCGGCAATTTCAATCACCCCGGTGTTAAAGAAAACCTGTGTGGCGGCTTTGGGAGCCACATCGATTACAGTCGGATCCGATTTGAGCGCCTGTAAAATTGCTTTGCTGTTGTAAATCTCTTTGCCCTGGTCTTTTGGTTTCACCGAACGGATAAAATTCTCCGCATCCTGAAAAAACAGAGAACGATTCACCGGTTGGCTGGCCGACGGTTTGATCTCGTTGTAAAAGCGGATATGCGGGGTCCGGTTGAGAATGAGGCCATCCAACAGATTGTTGAGGCCACTCATAAAACTCACCAGCGCAATGAACATGGCTACGCCAAATGTGACTCCAACCGCTGCCACAACCGACTGACGGAGTCGTGCCATCAGGAAACCAAGTGCTACATCCAGAATCAGGAACAGTTTCATTGATCAGGGTTTGAAAAGCACCGTCGATGAATCGATCCCGGACAGAATTTCGACTTTCTGGTAGTCTTTAAGACCGGTTTTCACTTCCTTTTTCTCGTCTTTTCCAACCAGAACATACTTTCCGTCCACGAGATAATTCCGGGGAATGGTCAGGGATTTCGATTTTTGAAGAATGATGATGTTGGCTTCGGCTGTCAGATTCGGGTATAAAGCGGGTGGTGTCTGTTTGAAAAGTGCTTCTACTTTAAAGGTTCGGGAACGCTCGTCCATGATCGGGTAAATTTTGGTGACCGTCGCTTCAAAAACCTGATTGCGGTAACTGTCCATGGTGAGTGTAACCAGTTGTCCATGTTGAATCCGGGTGATGTCGGTCTGGTCCACTTCCATTTCAATCACAAACGAGCCGGCATCTCCAATAATGGCCAGTGGCGTCTGCGGACTGACGACTTCTCCGGTTTTCTTCAGGACGTCAAACACGCGACCTTTATGCACACTTCGGATCATGAAGTCCCCATTCTGTTTCTGGCTGATCTGGAAATTGTTGCGGGCTTTTTGAAGATCGTTGGTCAGTTGTGTGTTGATTTGTTCCAGACGGTTCAGGGCCGATTCGAGATTCGATTTTGAATTTTCAGCGGCCAGTTCTTTTTGATCCAGTTCCGCTTTCGATCCTACACCCTGAGACCATAAATTTTTTTGTCGTTTCAGTAGGTCTGAATCGAGTTTGTATTTCTCTTTGGCCAGGTTCAGGGCGATTTCCAGTTCCTTCCTTTTTTCCGAGCCTTTCTGTGCATTTTCTTCTGCCAGTTGTAATGCTAGCCGGGCATTTTCGGAATTGAGTTTTGATGCAAGGTCGTCGAGCCGGAAAAGATCCTGATTTTCAGCCACCGTATCTCCTGCTTCCACTTTTACTTCTTTCAAAGTGCCGTTCATGGATGGAAAAATGGTGTACTGGTCAAGAGCCTTTATCCTGGCTGAAGCGTACACCGATTCCGAAATATCAGACAACCGGGGCTTGGTTTGTTCTCTTTTTTTACCGCATCCAGCGAAAAATAAAACAGAGAGAATGAGAAAGACTGAAAGGGAGGTATTCAGATTTTGCTTCATAAAGTACCAAAATGCTGTAGACGCATTCCAATGGTTCAAAGATACAAACAGGAATATTGGGAATTGCCATTTCTGATCATAACCAAGTCGATAACTGATTAATGTTACCTATTCCATTTTTGGTATCAGGCCATTCATTTTGGACCCAGGACAATTATTCTGAAGTTCCGGTGCTTGGGATTCCGCATCGATTTTTTGCATTTCTGCTTCAGAAAATGCTCATTTGCCCATCGTTCAAAAATTTTAATAATTCGATTATGGGTTTTGTTTCTGAATTTAAGGAGTTTGCCATGCGTGGCAATGTGGTCGATCTGGCCATCGGGGTTATCATCGGGGGGGCTTTTGGGAAAATTGTCAGTTCATTGATCGACGATGTGATCACACCTTTGTTGCTGAAACCAGCACTGGAAGCAGCTCACCTTACCAAACTGGAAGACCTTACCGTAATGGGTTCTGTGAAGTACGGAATGTTCCTTTCTGCTACCATCAATTTTGTGATTGTTGCATTCGTCCTGTTCCTCATCATTAAGGGAATGAACGCTGCTAAAAGCAAAATGGAAAAAGACGAGGCAGCTGCTCCTGCCACTCCTCCTGCGCCTCCGGCTCCAACAAGAGAGGAAGTTTTATTGGGAGAAATCCGCGATCTGTTAAAGCGCAATTAATTCAGGCCTTCCATGAAGCAAGTTTTACTGATACTGCCTTTGCTGGCAGCCACATCTCTTTGTGCCCAGAACGTAAATGAGCTCAATAAGGCAGATGTTGAAAATGCAATGAAAGTGAAGACCATTGATGCCAATCCTGATTCTTCCAAACACTGGAAATTTGGTGGTACGGTGGGTGCTAATTTCACAATGACCGGTTTGAAAAACTGGCAGGGTGGGGGACAGGATGCCCTCACATTGACAGGACTCTTTACTGGTTACGCCAACTATGTCAACGGATCCAATCGCTGGAACAATCTCCTCGATATGGGCTATGGCATTACAAGGCTGGGTGGTGGTCAGGATGGATCAACACCCAAACTGCGCAAATCCGATGACCGGTTGATTTTTACTTCCAAATACACCCGGTCGCTCAATAAGCATTGGGGATTTGCTGGCCTGGTCGATTTTCGTACCCAGTTCGACAAAGGTTATAAATACGATGTGGCCGGTAAAAAAGCAGATGGTGTGACCGATACCATCACCGATCAGTTTATTTCGGATTTCCTTTCTCCGGCGTTTCTGGTGAGTTCCATCGGTTTTGAATATAAAAACGGTGAAAAATTTTATGCCATGATTTCGCCACTCACGTCGAAAGTGACCATCGTTGGAGACAAGGGTTTGAGTGATGCAGGTGCATATGGAGTGGATCCGGGAAAGATGACCCGTTCTGAGTTTGGTGCTTATGTTAATACATCGTTCAAGTACAAACTCATGGAGAATATCAACTACCAGACCAACCTCAACCTTTTCATGAATTATAAAACTCCGGAACTAATTGATATTTTCTGGGATAATGCCATTCTCATGTCAGTAAACAAGCTGGTTCAGGTGAGTTTTAATACCAACCTGATATATGATGATGACATCAAAATCGTACAGACGGACGGTCACGTCGGACCCCGGATTCAGTTTAAATACGTGCTGGCCGTTGGCCTCACCTACAAGCTGGGCAAATAAAATCGCACTCTTTTGTAAAAGGCCGGGTCTCCGGCCTTTTTTTTTGGCTGATTGAAATACCTTTGCAACGTTTTGAAATTCTTTGGTGTACGGTTTGCCACAGTCCGGCTGTTTTTTTTTCTGACGGTATCGTTGGGATGGCTGACCGCCTGCAACGAGTACAAACCCGTCGCCAGAATCAATCAGGCATATTTGTATAACCGGAATGTGCCGTTAAATGTGCAGTTCAGGGTGCTGGAATCTGGGGAAGACCTTCAGGTTTTCATTCAGATTCAGTTCAAAAAGCTGGAAGGATTGAAAAACCACCTGGCAGTTTGGGAGAAGTACCACATGCTTTACCGCGTTACACCTGGTTACGAATCGAATAAAAAACTGGCAGGTGATACCTTGCATCCGTCTGAAAGGGTGGCGCCGTCCGTAAATCCGCTGGTTTTGCTGGTGAAGGTGCCAAAGTCAGAAAAGAACCGATTGTTTGAACTGCATGTGAAAGAGCGGTTTTCACAGGAAGATTTTGTGTTTGACCTTCCACTGAAAAAGGCATCAGAATCAGGCGACTATCAGGCTTGTTTGTTTACTTCCAAAGGCAGAATTCCTGTTTTTGAACCGTATATCCGGACAGGCGATACCGTCGTTCTCCGCACGTTTAATTTTGGCTTTAACGGGAGCGAAATGGAATTTCACCCGTTTAATGCTTCCGTAGCTCTGCCCCCGATGGCGGCCATCCCAACATCAGGCCACGATTTTGAGGAGTCGTATCCGGTGAAGACCGAAATGAATGAACTCACTGTTTTTTCACAGTCAGGGTATTATTTTCTACCTTCCGGTAAGGAGCCCAAAACAGGTTTCGGATTTATGGTGGCGCCGTCCTTTTTTCCTATGGTAACCAAACCAACAGAGCTGATTGACCCGATGATTTACATCAGCACCCGGGAAGAACGGAAGAATCTGATGGAGGCTTCCAATCAAAAACTTGCCCTGGATCAGTTCTGGTTGAAAATCAGCAGCCAGAAAGACCAGGCCAGGAAAATGATCCGTCGTTATTTTGAAAATATTGAAGACGCCAACCGGCTGTTTTCCTCCCACAAAGCAGGCTGGAAAACCGATCGGGGAATGGTGATGGCTATTTACGGACAACCACCCATCGTGTACCGGAATCTGGATTCCGAAATCTGGCAGTACGATAAGACAGTGGGAGGAGAAAATACCGTATTTTACTTTACCCGCCGTCCGGCAGATAAAGATCCCAATGTCTGGGAATTAAAACGTTACAATGAATATGATCGCGTCTGGTATGGCGTAGTGGAGTTATGGAGAAAAGGAGTTATAAACCGGTAAGACAACAGGGCTATTCAAGACCTGCACCTACCTCAAACAACATCGTGATCGGGTTGCATCCCGTGGCCGAATTGCTCAAATCAGATAAAGAAGTGGAAAAACTTCTGATCAACCGCGAACTGCTCAACCGGCAGGAAGGAATCGATATGGTGCAGGCCTGTCGCACAAGGGAAATACCATATCAGGTGGTGCCGGTGGAAAAACTCAACCGGGTAACACCGAAAATGCACCAGGGTGTGGTGGCGTTTGTGAGCCCGATTGTGTATCAGAAAATCGAACATCTGGTCCCACTGCTTTTTGAACAAGGTGTGGTACCATTTATCCTGATCCTTGATCGTGTCACGGATGTGCGAAATTTTGGTGCCATCGCCCGTACCTGCGAATGCGCTGGTGTTCATGCGATTGTAGTACCTGAAAAGGGAGCTGCTCAGATCAATGACGATGCGATGAAAACCTCAGCTGGTGCGCTCAATCATATTCCCATTTGCCGGGAACGGGATTTAGGCAAAACACTGAATTTCCTCAATGACAGTGGTCTTACCTTAGTTGCCGTCACGGAAAAGGGTAATGAAACCGTGTTTGATTTGCCGATGACGGGTCCGGTTGCCATGGTTATGGGATCGGAAGAAGATGGTATTTCAGAATTTCTGTTACGAAAAGTTCACCATGAAGCAAAGTTCCCTCAGGCAGGTAAAATTGGTTCCCTGAACGTGAGTGTTGCAACGGGTATCGCCTTGTTTGAAGTTGTCCGGCAGCGTTTGTCGGAAGCCTGATCCATCGTTTAACTTTTAAATTGTCATACACCAGTTCCAAATGAAAATATCTGTTATCCACGCCGGCAACTTTAAACTTGATGGTGGAGCCATGTTTGGCGTTGTTCCAAAATCAATCTGGAACAAGCTCAATCCGGCCGATGAAAACAATATGTGCTCCTGGGCATTGCGTTGCCTGTTGATTGAAGACGGGGATACCCGCCTGCTGATCGACACCGGAATGGGCAATAAGCAGGACGCCAAATTCTTTTCGCATTACTTTATGCATGGCGATCACAGTCTTGAAAAATCACTGGAAGAAGCTGGGTATTCACCTGAATCCATCACCGATGTGTTTCACACCCATCTGCATTTTGATCACTGCGGCGGCAGTATTGCACGGACAGAAACCGGATTTGCTCCTGTTTTCCCCAATGCGAAATACTGGGTGGATGAAAAGCACTGGAACTGGGCCATCAAACCGAATGCCCGTGAAAAGGCCAGTTTCCTGAAAGAGAATTTACTTCCGATGCAGGAACTGGGCCTTTTGAATTTCCTTCCCGAAGGCGAGAATTCTCCCTGGCCCTGGATGGAATTGTTCCGGGTATACGGACACACCGAAGCCATGATTCTGCCTGTTATTCAAAGCGAAAAGATGAAGCTTGTGTTTTGTGCTGACTTGTTTCCTTCTGTCCATCATGTTCCAATGCCGTATATTATGGGTTACGACATGCGGCCGCTGGAAACCCTGGCAGACAAGACCCGGTTTTTTGACAGGGCTTTGAAAGAAGAGTGGACACTGTTTTTCGAACACGATCCATTGAATGAATGCGCCATACTTGAGATGAGTGAAAAAGGCGTTCGGGTTGGAAAGATTTTCCCGCTGACGGAGCTGGTCCGCTAATTTTGCCATCTCCTTATAGGACGGAATCCCCTGTTCGTTACCAGGGGCAGGATCATAATTTCAGGCAAAAAAAAAGGCTTCAAAATGAAGCCTTACGATTTTATGTAAGTCGTAAATTAGTTGCGAGCCTTGTCTGAATTATCCAGCCATTTGCCCACAATGAATGTGGCGGCAAAAAGGCCGATAAAAAACAGATAGGAGACCATTTCCATTGACATATGCTTTTCCAGTATTGAGCCGCAAATATAGGAGAACTTATGGATAAGCGGATTTTCGCAGGTAGATTTGCCCACGAAAGATCGGACGGAACGTGAAAAAACTTTACATCATACGGCACGGAGAGACAGAACCCAACCGACATCATATTATTCAGGGCAGTGGGCTTGATGCACCCTTAAACGAAACCGGAATGCAACAGGCAGCCGATTTTTTTATGGCTTATCGTCACATTCCATTTGATGCGGTGTTTACATCCGCATTGATCCGGACATGGCAAAGTGTGGATGGTTTTCTCAGGAAAGGAGTTCCACATTACCCGGTGAAAAATCTGAATGAGATTTCCTGGGGTGTAAAAGACGGGACCCGCATCGATCCTTCGGAACAGAAAATCTACAATTCCATGCTCAGCGACTGGAAAGCCGGACTACTGGACCGGTCGTTTGATAAAGGAGAATCGCCCAATATGGTTGCCTCCAGAATGAAACTGGCGGTTGAAGATCTCCTTCAGACCGATTTTAAAACTATCCTGATGTGCATTCATGGACGGGCCCTAAGGATTTTGCTCTGTCTTTTGATGAAGAAAAGCCTCACTGAAATGGAGACCTTTCTGCACTCCAATCTCTGTTTATACATTCTCTCTTTTGACGGCCAAAACTGGACCATCGAGCTGGAAAACGATACCCATCATCTTCAGAATTAAACCAAACAAGTGCCTTTCGGTTTAATCAGAAATGAACATCCTCATCGTTTCCGCATCTCCACGACAGAACAGCCTCACGTTTCGCTTTTGTCAATACTTTCTGAAAATTCTGCGGGCCCGTCCGGAAACAAACCATGTAACAGTGGTGGATTTTGATGCATTTGATATTCCGACCATTGGAAAAGGCAGTTTTAAACGAAATGCACTTTCTCCCTTTCAGGAAAAGCTGATCAGTGAATGGGAAAAAGCCGATCTTATTTTTCTATGCAGTCCCGAATACAACTGGACAGCCAATGCAGAACTTCTCATCTTATTTGACCGCATATGCGGCTCCGATTTCCGGCATTTGTTTCACGATAAAGTGATTGCTTCCGTAGGAGTTTCTTCCGGAAGAGGCGGGAGGCAACCCGCTCTTGATATCAATAAAGTATTGTCAAAAGTGATCAGTTTTCTGGACGAATTCAGCATCATCTCTCCCAAAATTCTGGAAGTCCATGAGGCATCTAAAAACCTGAACGAAGAAGCTGAATTTATTGGGCACCCGGCCTTTGAAGCAGCGGTTCGCAATTTTGTTGATTATTCCCTACTATTGAACCAACGATGGATTCAAGGACGGATTTGATCCGGATTTTGTCCAACTCACTCACATGAACACACAGAAATGTATTCCGGCCTGGTGCCTGGTCCTTTTGGGATGGACATTGTTTTCGATTTCAGTTTTCGCCGGTTCCGGGAAGCCAAAGCCTAAAGTAAAATGGGGTGTGGCCATTGCTGCATGGAGCGACGATTATCTGAAAGGGTTTGAAGATGCAGCCACACTAAAACTAAAAGGAGTATCCGTCCGCAGCAATGTATTTGTAGTCTGGAAGGACAAGCCACAGGAGCTCAAAGCCATACTGGCGAAAAACAATTTGAAGGTTCCAGTTTTGTCGTCAGGTGAAATTCCCTGGGATGCCGTCAGTGATAAACGGTTTCTGGAACTGATGGTACAGAAAGCCCGGTTTGTGAAAGCGATCGGTGGAAAATTTCTGGCCGTCACCACACCAAAGCGGGATGCCTATCCTCCCGGTTCCGATAAAATGAAAGGCCTGGCAGAAAGTCTGAATGCTGTGGGAGAATTGGTGAAGAAGGAAGGTGTCAGATTGGTTCTCCAAAACCAGATGCACCAATATTGCCAGACAGCCTCGGAACTGGATGGATTGATGTCGGCAACCAATCCAAAACTCGTGGGACTTTATTTCGATGTGGCACATTTTGCACAGGCGGGTGGCGATCCTTCGAAGGCGATTGCGCAATACAAAAAAAGAATACGGCTCCTTCAGTTGAAAGATGTGATGAGTCCGAAACCCGGCCATCAGGGAAAGAAAGAATACAATTATCAGTTTACGATTTTAGGGAAAGGCAACCGGATCGATTTTGATGCCGTACTGTCGGCCATAAAAAAAGCGGGTTTCAAAGGTTGGTGCATGTTGGAAACCGAAGAGACGCCGGTAACGAAAATAAGTCCGCTCGATGCCACAAAAGCCAGCCTCAAATATCTGACGGAAACGTATTTGTACGGCTTTTGAGGTGGTTATGAGTTAAGGGTTAAGAGTTTGTCAATGCCTGAATAACGTTGACCGTTTTTAACGATGTTGGTTGTATGTCTTCAGACTGCGTTCGTGCGTTGGCAAATCTTGAATTTGCATGTCAGACAGAAAAAGGAATGAAAATCAATGTGCAGGTTTCTGCAATTAGAATTCGACACTTAATCCAACACAATGAATCTTCAATCCCTTCATTTTTTCTCAAAATGATTCTCGTGATTTTGTAACCAGTTTTGTTATTTTTTGATTCTGGTTCCAAAAATCAAAAACATTTTTTTTTCAAAAGTTTTGCGAAGGAAATTGTAACCAATAAATGATTTTTTTGATTCTGGAAACAAATAGCAAAATATCATTTTAATCGGTTTTTTCCCTGGACCCAATTCTTCGGAATTCGCCCATTCAGAATACAACTTCCTTTCCTGGTCCCTAACTTTTTAGATTGAAGAAAATTCGGTTCTACTTGATTTCAGGCTTGGCTCTGATGGTGCCCCGTTCCTCCTGGCTCCTGATTCCTGAATACTAACTCCTGATTCCAAATTTCCAGCTACTACCTACTTTTTTGACCTTTAACTTTTTACTTCTGACTTAGTTTCTGGTTCACATAGTGCCAGGCAATAATGCCCGCCGTCACCGAAACATTCAGGGAGTGCTTTGTGCCAAACTGAGGAATTTCAATCACTCCATCCACCAGATCCAGGGCCTCGTCTGAAACACCGGAAACTTCATTTCCAAGGATAAATGCATATTTTTTGTCAGCCTCAAAATGGATATGGTGCAGATCGATACTGCCATGGGTTTGTTCGATGGCATAGATGAAATAGCCTTCTTCTTTTAGTTTTTCCAGACAATTTTCAATGGAAGGAAAATGACTCCAGGCAACAGTTTCGGTGGCGCCCAACGCTGTTTTGTTGATATCCCGGTGTGGAGGAGTGCCGGTCACACCACATAAATAAATGTGGGTGGCAGAAAAAGAATCGGCCGTCCGGAAAACGGAACCCACATTATTGAGACTCCGGATACTATCGAGCACAAACACAAAGGGGGATTTGGTTTCCTGTGAAATAGCTTCCTCGCTGAGGCGGTTGAGTTCACTCATCGAGCGTTTGCGGAAATTCTGGTCCTCCACAGTTTAGTTTTTTCGGTTGATGGTAAATTCGACCAGACCCTGTAAATGGTTGCGGGCCAGACTGGCAGGAAGTTCGCTCAAAAGGTCAATCGCTTTTTTTGCGAAGTCGTTCATCACGTTTGTGGCATATTCAAGCCCGCCTTTCTCTTTTACAAACTGGATCACTTCCCGTACTTTATCGGGTTTGTCCGATTGGTTTCTGACGATATTGATGATGGTCCTTTTTTCCCACCAGGAACTTTGGTTCAATGCGAAAATGAGGGGCAGGGTCATCTTTTTTTCTTTGATGTCGATACCCAGTGGTTTGCCCACATCGTCGGAACCGTAATCAAATAAATCGTCTTTAATCTGAAATGCCATGCCGGTAAGGCTTCCGAATTCTTTCAACCGTTGAATGGTTTCCGGGGAAGATCCGGCAGATGCCGCACCAACTGCACAACAGGAGGCAATCAAAGTGGCGGTTTTCTGGCGAATGATGTCGTAATACACATCTTCGGTAATGTCGAGCCGACGGGCCTTTTCGATCTGGAGTAATTCTCCTTCGCTCATTTCTTTCACTGCTTCTGACACCAGTTTGAGAAGATTGAAATCGCCGTTGTCCACCGAAAGCAACAACCCCCGCGAAAGCAGATAGTCGCCAACAAGGACGGCAATTTTGTTTTTCCAGAGTGCGTTGATGCTGAAAAATCCACGTCTGTAATTACTGTCGTCTACCACATCGTCGTGTACGAGAGTGGCGGTGTGCAGCAATTCGATCAGCCCAGCTCCGCGGTGAGAAGCCGCGGTTATTCCACCGCAGGCCATGGCTGAAAGGAAAACGAACATAGGCCGGATCTGCTTCCCTTTTCGCTTGACAATGTAATTGGTGATGGTATTGAGCAGAAAGATCTTGCTCCTGATCTGTTCTTTGAAGTTCTTTTCAAACAATGCCAGTTCCGCTGTTATCGGTTCCTGAATTTCCTGGATCGTTTGTAATGTTTTCGTCATTGGTAGTCAATAGTTCAGCTTTGGTGCCAACTCTCTTTAATTGAGACTGGCAATCAAATTCTCAAATAATCGTTTTCCATCGTGTGGCCCCAGTCTGGGATCCGTCACCCGCTCAGGGTGTGGCATCATACCAAAAACATTCCGGCTTTTGTTGGTGATGCCGGCGATGTCATTCAATGAACCGTTGGGGTTGTACCCGGTTCCTTCACCAGAATACCGGAACAATACCTGATCGTTGTCTTCGAGTTCTTTCAAAGCATCAGCAGGAGCATAAAACCTTCCTTCACCATGAGCAATCGGTATCCGGAGAGTCATATTTTGAGGCAGATTGGATGTGATGGCTGATTGGTTGCTGGCCACTTTTAGCGATACATAATCGCAGATAAAAAGACGATTCTGATTTCGGAGAAGTGCTCCCGGTAAAAGTCCTGCCTCTGTAAGTATTTGAAAGCCATTGCATATGCCCATTACAGTTCCACCTTTTTCAGCGAATCGGGTTACTTCCTTCATAATAGGTGAAAACCGGGCAATGGCACCAGACCGAAGGTAGTCTCCATATGAAAATCCACCCGGAACAAAAATCGCATCGCATTCTTCCAGGTCCGATTGTTTGTGCCAGAGTTTCGCCACTTTTCCAACTCCGCTCATTTTCAATGCATCGACCAGATCCTGATCACAATTAGAACCCGGAAATACAATTACACCTGCTTTCATAAAAGATTATTTCGGTGCAAATATGGCAGACTTTTCAGGGGAAGTGAACAGCACTTTATGGAATTGGAAAATAATTATTGGATCAGAATGGAAGAAGTTCCTGGAATGGACCCAGTTGATTTTATGAGGTACAGTCCTTTTAAGTGTGGTGGAATTTTCCATTGCGGATGACTTTGATCCACAGGATATTCTGCTACCAATTGTCCAAGGGAGTTGATAAGCTGAATTTTTGGGCAATCGGCCGGAAGATTGAGTATTCGGAAGGATTCTCTGGCAGGATTTGGAACCACAATCAGGTGTTGCAGAACAGTTGATTTTATTCCAACCAGATCGGCAATGGTAATGGTGAAAGGGGTGATGGTACTGTCAACTCCACTGGCAAAAGTGCCTCCGTTATCTTTTGTGGTGAGGTATGCATTGACTACACCTATTGCACCTGGAAGTGGTGTGTAATTCAGCTTGAGAGAATCAATAAACGGCTGAACGGAAAATAACTCCGGAAGATTTACCTGAATGGATTGGCTTATAATGCTTTGTAAGTTTTCATCATTGGGTCCGGGTGTTCGCTTAATGAAAAAATTATTGAAAACTCGTGGCGCATTGTTCCAGGATGTATCGTTCCGAACCTCGATGATGGGGCCATCATTTACTCCTATGATGGTCACTTTTTTGTAATAAACAGTGGTGTCAGTCCCTCCTCCTCCAGTTCCACCATTGTCTTTCAATATTACTTTCAGCATCACAATACCTGTAGAATCATGCATTCCCTGGAATTTCAGACTTCCATTGGGGTTGATGGATGCTGTTTGAATTTTACCTGGGGGCAACCCTGAAACGGAAAAGCTATAGGTTTGCAAAGTATCGCCTTTGGTTATACCGACCGAAACATTGGTTGCCACTCCGCCAATATTCGGAAAAAGAACCTCTTCCCTGACCGAAATGGAAGTTGTATCAAAAGTGCAGGTTGGAGCCGTATTGGGATACCATTTTATTTCCCGAAGCCGTTGGTTATTGGCATCCGTCATAAGGATCCTTGTATTGGCCGCATCAACCCAGAAACCCAATGGTCCGGTAAATTTTGCTTTGTTGAATTCACCATCGCGGAAACCGATGGAATCGATAAAGGTGCCTACCCAGTTGGTGTCGGTTTGAACATAACGGCAAATACCTTCGTTGAGATACCCTGCAACAAAAAGTCGTTTGTCCACCTGGTCATACGAGAGCTTGAAAATTCCTCTGAATCGGGCGGCTGCGCCAAAACCATCTATTGTGCCGATGTTGCCACTGCCTGCCCAGTTTTTTACGGTTCCGTTTGCTTCGTGAATCACTCTGATCCGGAGACCGGCATCTTCACCGATGAACAAACGATTATCTACCCATTCCAGTGTGCTGGGCCGGTTAAATTTAGCCGCCAGTAACGTGCCGTCTGCAAAACCGCCTGTTGAACCTGCATAAGTGGTTACAGCCGAGGTTTTCAGGTTTACTCGCCTGATTTTGTGGTTGAAGGCATCAGCGATGTACATGTATCCATCGTGAATTGAAAGGTCCTGTGGTTTATTAAACCGGGCAAATTTGCCAACCGGTTTGTCAACATATCCAGCTGTGTCGCTTCCGACAAACCATTTTACTTCGTTGGTTTTGGTGAGAAGCATTTTGACTTTGTTGGCAAAGGGTTCCACAAAAAACAACGTATCTCCGTTTGTGTTCATTGCCATATTCGTTGGCCTGTTCAACCGGGCCACAGATCCAATACCATTGACATTTCCGGATGTTCCGTTTCCGGCCACTGTCGTGATAATGTTGGTTCTCAGGTCCATCATCCGGATGCAGTGATTGTTCTGGTCTGTAATGTAAATGGTGTCTTTTAAGGGGTGTTTTACAATATCATAGGGTGTATTGAACCGGCTCAGCACTCCAGGGCCGTCGCTCATTACACCTGCTCCGGCGAAAGTTTTGACCTGGCCTTTGAATGAAATCAACCGGATTCTCCGGTTTGTGTTGTCGCAGACAAGCCAGCCGGAATCACAGCGTGCAATTCCCATTGGAAAATTAAACCGGCTCGTGGTCAATGCAGCGTCCACATATCCCAGGGTAGCAGCTGCACCGCACCAAAGTTGTCCGGCGAGTGCTTTGATCGGATATCGGTGAATTGTATGTCCGGATGAATTTGCAATCAGAAGAGTATCCTTCCTTTTTGTAAATGCCAGTTGCCTGGGTCCGAGCAAACCATTCACCGGAAGGCTGGTTACCTGCCGGGTAGACCGGATCAGCCTTCTGATTTTGCTGTTAAACCGATCGGAAATGTAAATGGTGTCTTCTGTGTGACTAAAAAGTAAACTGGAAATTTTGTTGAATCGTGCAAGGGTGTCCAGTCCATCCAGTGTTCCGGCTACTCCCAGTTTTCCGGCAAGTACTGTATATGTTCCGTTGATGTTTCGGAGAAGAACACGGTGCCCGCCACCGCTGCCGATAATGAGTTGTCCTTTCCGGCTGCATTCAATGGCATCTATTTCCGTTTCAGGAAGGGTGTCCAGATGAAAAAGCTGCCCGGTACTGCGGCGGTACATATTCAGCATGTTTCCATTGGTGGAAAAGAAAACAGAATCTCCGGTATTACTCAATGCCAGACCTGCTACTTTGGGCTGGTTGGTGAGCAAGGTTTTGATGGTTCTTCTTTTAATGTTTATCAGCCGGATGGCCCCATAATCGTTGTCAGAAATAAAAGCCAGTGTATCCCTTGTTTTGATTTGCCAGGCGCTTCCGAATAAGGTGGCAAGGTTTGGTCCATCGATCGGATCTGTGCTTCCTGCGATGGTTTTGACAATTTTTCTCTGCCCGAACACCACCGCTGTGCTAAGGAAGTATAAGAAAAAGGCGAGTTTCAAAAAACCGTAAACAGGGTTAAGCTGGTGCATCATTTTCTGAAAATAAAAGGGATTTGCTCAGAGATAAAAAACGAATTAACATAAAAATTGCTGAAACCGAAAGCCCGGCACACAAAGCCCACCAGGTTCCAGCCGGCCCCATGTGAAGTGTTAAGCCAAGATAATAGCCAAACGGAATAGCCACAACCCAATACGCAAACATAGTGATAATGGTCGGGACCAATACATCCGACAATCCTCTCAGGCAACCGAGTCCGATTACCTGAATACCATCACTCAATTGAAAGAAACCGGCAATGATCAGAAGTTCTGCACCGGTGTCGGCCACTGTTTGATTTCGGATAAACAGCATGGGAATATCATTTCGGAAAAACAGGAACAATATAGCGGTGCAAAACATGAAAACCGACACAATCTGAAAAGAACGTATACCAGAAAGCAGGATCATTTTCTTGTCTTTGAGCCCGAAAAAATGCCCCACACGAATGGATGCAGCAGAAGATAATCCGCTTGCCATCATATACGTGACAGATGCCAGTGTAATCACAATCTGGTGTGAAGCAAGGGCAGATTCTCCCATCCTTCCTACCAGAAGTGCTGTAAAACTGAAGGCACCCACTTCGAACAGGAACTGAAAGGCAACAGGCAGACCAAGCTTGTTTAATAACCTAAAAGCAGGATACCGGATGTTGGAAATCTGAAAACTATCTTTCCACTGTGAGCCCGATTGACTGAAGTAGAAATAGCCCGCCATTCCAAAACCCATTATCCAACGGGCAACCAGGTTGGAAATACCGGCTCCATACAAACCCAACTCCGGACAGCCCCAGTTTCCGAAAATGAGTAGATAATTCATGAAAACGTTCAGAAGATTGGCTGCGATGCTGACCACCATTCCCGGTTTTGTATTGCCTAAACCATCATAAAACTGACGGAACGTCTGAAAAAGCATGATTCCGGGAAGGCTCCAGATCTGAAGCTTGAAAAACGGAAGTGCCTGATCCATTACGTTTTCAGGCTGTTCCAGAAAAACAGAAAAGGGGAGAAGCAATCCCAAAACAACCGAAATCAGAACGGCCCACAGGAGGTTGTTCAACAGACTGTTTACCAGCAGTGACTTGCAGGTTGCTATTTCTTTTTGAGCAAAATACTCAGAGATTTTTGGGGTAAGAACGTAGGAGATGCCCAGAGCAAATACGATGGCGAGGGAGAAAATATTATTTGCCAATGCCGAGGCTGCAAGTGCCGTCACATTTCCGGTTTGCCCAACCATTATGGTATCAGCCAGTCCAACAAGTGTATGACTTACCTGGCTCAATACTACTGGAATTGCCAGTTGAAGAATAATCCAGGTCTGGGCTGCCGGATCGCGGTCTTTCGTTTTGATAAAATCTTCTGCCAGAAGTGAAGTGGGATTCAGATTCACAGATGGGATTCCGGCCTACCGGTTTTCTCAAGAATTCGTTCTGCCAGAATCCAGTCTTCCGGTGTGGTTACTTTGATGTTTTCATAAGGTCCCGGGAAAAGATGAATCCGGTAGCCAGCCAGCTCCATTACAGTGGCATCATCGGTAAAAAGAGCATCCGGAGCCTGTTGATACACCGGCAATAAATCTCTCTGCCTGAAAATCTGAGGTGTCTGAACGCAATAGTACTGGCTCCTGTCAACAAACCGGCTTGTACCATCATCCAATGTCTGTCGGAGCGAGTCTTTCGCAGGAGCAGCAAATACTGCATTTCCAAGTTGTTTTGCCTGGAGGAAGGCTTCATTCAGTTGGACCTTTTCAATAAAGGGACGGGCCCCATCGTGGATAGCCACCCAGGCATCTGGGTTTGTGATGCTATTTACACCGTTCTGAACCGATTCGTAACGTGTTTTGCCCCCCATACACAAACGCCAGCCTCCGGTAGGAAAATAGGTTTGAAGCAGATTCTCCCAAATCTGAGCTGAACCGATGGAAATAACATAGACCAGCTCAATTGTTGGATCAAACTGCCTGAATTTCAGACCTGGATGTATGGCCAGCGGGATTCCGGCCAGTTCATGAAATTGTTTGGGAAGAGCACTTCCCATTCTGCTTCCGCTTCCTGCCGCAACAATTATAGCAACTCTCTTTTCCTCATCCATGTCAGCAAAACTACAACTTGTTTCCCTTCAAATTCCTTCTCACAATCTCAATTGAACAGGTTTTGTTTTCAAGCCTTCAGGAATTGGGAAGTTCATCCTAATTCTCGGCTACTTTCAGCCAGGATTTACAGGATTGCCCGTTCGGTAGGGTCATTTCATAAAATCCGGTTCCAAAATCTGCAGGTGGAGACCAGTTGTTCTGGTAGTCATCGGATGAAAACACCAGCTGGCCCCAGCGGTTTCTGATCACGATTTTTGAGTTCGGCGGCAGATTGACTATCTCAAAGACATCATTGACACCATCCTGATTCCGTGTAATCATATTGGGTGGAGTAATAAATTGAAGGTCAATTTCTTTTGTCGTTTCAGTCAAACAAAGTCCCTGGTAGGCGGAAAGCTTTAGAATAAGATGCATAGGGTCTCTGACCACAATGGTTGGTTCTCTGTCAAATGAAACATTTCCTTCCCATGACCATATGGTTTGGTCGGCACCTATGGTCGTGTTCTTTACTTTAATGCCAGGAAGTACCTGACAGTTGTCGTATGATTTTACAAATTCAAAATCAGCTTTCAGGTTCAATAAGGGATCATTTACAACCACTGTTCCTGAAGTGGTATCACGGCAACCATTTTGATCGGCAATCAACTGTACTGGATAAGTTCCTCTTGCTGGAAAACGATATTTGATCGATTTCCCTGCCAGACCTGTGGTTGTATCCACTGTCCAGAAATAATTGGTTCCCTGAAGATCAATGGCATTGAGCTGGTAGTCCAGAATATCGAAGCAGGGATTGAATTTTGAACCCGGTGAAAATTCAGCTTTTGGTTTGGCTGGAGATAGAAATACCTCCTGGTTGCCGGGGCATTGGAACGAATCAGCCAGCCCAATCACAAAATGCAGAGAGTCATTCGCCAGATTAAGAGTAACCTTTGATGAATCGGTACCTGGTTGAGCATAAGGCGGCCAGCTGTAGGAATAGCCAGGCTTTTTGACAGCCAAAACCTGAAATGGATTACCAGGGCAGAATGTCTGGTTGATGGGAATCTGAGGTTTTATTCCTCCCAGGGTGATGTCCTGAAAAGTTTCGTCGAATGCAAGGCAGGCAGTATCGCTCAGAACTTTGAGACGAATTCGGGTGATCCCGCTTTCCGTGATGGTAAGTGGAATAACATCTGTACCAGTTGTTTCGGTAGAATCACCGTCCCAGATGTAACGGCTTTTCTGAGCATGCAAGGAGGAATTGATGAGCGTCAGATTAACTGGTGTACAAAAACTCTGGCTCGTGAGAGCAAGATTCGCTTTAAGCCGACCATCTCTCAGGTCGATTTTTGCGGAGGCGGAACACTGATTGGAATCGACAATCGTGAGCGAAAATACCTGTGCAACTGCCACTGCCATCTGAGGCTGAGCCAACGTGGAATCATTCAGTACATTGGCGGGACTCCAGGCAAATTTTACTCCTTTGTTGGTAGCAGCTTTAACTACGACGGCTCCATCTTCACAATAGCGGATCAGGGTATCTCCAAAATAGGGCAGTTCATGCACCTGCACGACCAGTGAATCATACGATTCCTTCCGGCAGGTGGTGTCGTTTTCAGCTTTCAACCGAACCTTATAAATACCTGCATTTAAAAATGTGTGGGATTGTATACTATCCGGTGCCAGGTTCAGGGTCGAATCTCCATCACCAAAATGCCAACTGATTTTTTTTGCCTGATAACTTCCCGACTGGAACTGAATGGTCAACGGTTTGCAGCCCCGAAGCGTATCTGCTTTTGCTTTTGCCGCCAGTACACCGTTGGAAACTTTAAACAAGGCTTTCTTCCGGCATCCCAATGAACTGGATACTGTGGCCTCATACACAACCGACTGGTTGGGAGCCTGCACCTTAACCGATGGCATAAAATCAGTATCAAGAAACTGTGAAGGAACCCAGCTCCAGCTGTACGTTCCGGATGGAAGAGTGGGAAGACTGAGGGTATCGTTCAAAGAACAAAAACTGATGCTGTCTCCTTCAAACGCAGGAACATCCTGAACTACGATTGTCCGGGTAATGGAATCTGTTCCCGGGCAGGCTTCCGGATTGATGGCCAGCAGTTTTACCTGGTAGGTACCAGCCGAATCAAAGACATGCCGGATGGTATCAAAACTTGTCGTGACAATCGGCCCATCCTGGAAGTCCCATTGATAGCTGCTGGCAAATACTGATTGTGAATTGAAATCTACAGCCAAAGGAGCACAGCCTTGCAAAGCAGATGGCTGATACCTTGCTTTGAGAAGAGAGAAGTCATATTTGAACAAAGCGTTGTTGCAATTGTTCGAGCGGTTGGTGTTTGAAACCACACCCGGAGTAGTCGGGAAACTGGATTGCGCACCGCATCCGGCACAAACAGATTGGTACACAATTCCTCGTTTGTCGAACCGACTGGTCCCACCGTCAACATGGTCTCCGTTTCCATTATTGGCTGTATCGCCAAAATAGGTCGCAAAACTCAGCGACTGAGCATTTTTAGCCAGAACCATAATGTAAAAATCAGAGCCGTCTGAGTTCCGGCTGTAGGCGCCAGGTGTTGTAGGCATACCCGCGGTAAAGCCATTCGAATAGCCACCAATGTTGTTGGTGCTTCCTCCCCAGCCAGAGCAATAAATCTGGCCGCAATCGTCCACAAGAAAGGCAGTCGGAGAAATGTTTGTCTCTAATTGTCCCGTACCGAAAACAGTTGAAAACCGGGTGGTGTCCAGGGTGGCATTGAGACTGTGGATAAACTGGCTGCTGTTTGCGTTGGAATAAACATTGGCAGTAACCGGGTAATTACCAAGTGTCTGGCCAAATAAATAGACATTTCCTTTGATGTCCCGTTGTATAAAATAAGCCTGGTCATAGTTGTTGGTGCCAATGTAGGTACCCCTATAGCCGGCGAGACCAAGACCAGGCGTGAATGAACATACAAATCCGTCTACTGTTCCACCAAATGTTGGTTTAATGGTTCCGGTGGTTGTTCTGAAATTGGTGCTGGTGGTACCCCCGCTGACAAAGATTTTCCCCTCGTTGCTTACCTGAAGCGAGTACGCTCCATCGTCACCGTTTCCGCCCAGAAATGTAGAAAATTCCAGGTTTGTTAATGTCGGACTTAGTCTTGCACAAATACCGTCGAAGCTGCCGGATTTCGTCGTTTGAATGGCCTGAACGACCGGGAAATTGGTGCTTTGGGTGTGCGAAGCAATGTAGATCCGGCCGGCCGTATCCACTGCAATTTCTCCCCGGAAAGCATCTCCGTAGTTTTTTACCAGGGCACTGGTTCCTGGAGCAGATAGGGTGATGATCCCGTCATTCAATGCGCCACCGAAAAATGTGGATCCGATCAATTGTGAACCATCCGGAGAAAACTTGGTAATCACGATGTCTGATCCTGTCCGGAACCGAACGATGCTTTCTCCTGGTCCGTATGGTGCAACATTCTGACCGCCGTTGAAGCTTTCATCAAATGCACCGGAAGTGGCCGGATAGTCATTTGAACCCGTCACACCAAGAATGACCAGATTGTTGTTTTTATCCACCACCATGGACGAAGGCGATTCTGCCTCACTGCCGCCCAAATAAGTGGCGTACAACAATTGGCTACCGTTTCCGCTGAATTTCAGGATGCTGATGTCGTATGTTGCATAAATGTTTGTGCCTGTGCTGTCACCTGAAAAATGAGATGAGTAAGCACCGGGCGTTGTGGGAAATTTGGTTCCGAGGCAGATACCACCAGCGTAGGCTGTTCCGTTTTCACCGTAGGTAGCGGTCATTCCCCAGTTATCGCTTCTTGAACCTGAGAAACTCGAGAATACCAGTACCGGGTCAATAATCAGTGGAGCATTGTGATTGTATCCCTGAGGGAAGCGGAATCCTACTTTATTTCCGTTTTTGATTTCAAACAGGCAGGATACCGGAATTTTCCGTCCGTTGATTTCCTGCCAGGCCACCGGTTTCTTTTCGGTAATGATCCCTATACTGGTTTTCAGGACCAGATTTCCGTTGATCAGACTGATTTTATCCAGACCGGAATATTGAATGGCAATGGCGGACGGACTGGCCCCTTTTCTGAGTTCAAACTGATACTTCAGATTCCCTTTTTCTTCTTTCCAGAACAAATCAATCCCTGGATACAGGTTTTGTTGACGAGCAGCTTCAAAAAGTGCCACATGGGAGTGCCAGTCTTTCGGGTTTTTTGAAACGAAATAGTTGTGGTAATGACTTTTTCGGACTTCGCCTGTGAGTGTTGCTTGTTTGGAAGAGCCAACAAATTCCATCGTATAGAAATGATGGCGTGCTTTTTCCGGATCTGCGTGGACATGTTTTTTAGGATCGGTTTCTCCGGTCCCAAAATCAGTTAACACAAAGGCGGCTTTGTTACCCGAAAGCCAGAATTCTCCATGCGTGAGTTTCGCTTTCAAACCATAAGAAACCGGCCACTGGCCCTTGTTTTCAATAAATTCCAGCTGCCCGAATATTGAATGGGATGCCAGAAGAGAAAGGAAAGTGAATACAATCTGTAATCGTTTCTTCATTGGTTGTTTCTGGTTGGAGAAAGGTTAAGCAAAATAGAAAAGTTGATGACAAGAAGAATCATTCCTGCCAAAAAAGGAAATAAAAAAGCCCGTCACTAAGAACGGGCTTCTGAAATCATTTGTTTTCAACCTATTGAACCGGCCAGATAATGTCGATCACCATATCTTTCGAATTTTGGTCTCCATCAGAAAGATACTTTTCCATCGGACCACCTGCCATCGTTTTGCCTTTCTCTTTGATATACCCGATTAGTTTCTGGTAAGCCTCCGGAGTGATTTTCGGATCACCTGTAAAATGGCAAACAGCTGCTTCACTGGCAGGTGTTTCCTTGTAGATAACGTCCGCTGGAAGTGCCTTGGCTGGCTTACTGCTGATTGGAAATCCGGCTTCGAAGGTGTAGGAGCCGTTAGCAGGGTCTTCATAAAACGCAACAGGAACACCGGAAATAGTCAGACCTTCTTTTACGGCCAGTTCTCCCAGTTTACCGAAAATTCCTTCCAGCACTTTGCCAATTTCAGCTTCTGTCGCTGTGCCTTTGATGAGCATCAGTTTCATCGCTTCCACACGACTCAACTCCAGATCCATTTTGGTTGTAGCTGGTTTTTGTAACTGAGAAACAGAATCCAGATAATGAAGGCCTTTTTCATAGTCTCCACCAACCCATTTATCCATAAACAGTCCCATGATTTTACCAATTGGATTCATTCCCATGTCTGAGTCCATCGTCCATTTCACTTCCGTACCGCCTTCAACCGGACGAAGGAAAAATTCCCCGGTTGCGGTTCCGTTGTCCATGAAGTTCATTTCGGTTTTGATGTATTCAACCGGTTTGGCTTCCGAAATGGTCAATTTTCCGTTCCCAACCTGATCGTCTGCAGATTTCCATTCGTAAAATGAACCTTTCCCTTCTTTGGATGCACCGTATGTAATTTTCATATTGGGATCAAGCCTGTGCCAGGGCGACCATTTGTTCCAGTCTTCCAGGTTATTGATCAGCTGATACGTTGTTTCAGGAGACGATTTCACCAATCCGGTTCGTTCAACATGAATTTTTGATGGAAGAAAAAAGGTGATGACCAGAATAAGGAGAATCACTCCAAACAGAATTTTTAGAATGGCTACCAGTGTTTTCATTTTTTAGTATGGTTTGTTTGCGTGGAGCCAAAGGAATTTATTTTTTCTGTTTTAGCAAAATGGATTGAAATTCAATTGAAAAGATTTCATAACCACGCTATTAGAGAAATACCATTCTGCGTCCAGCAATGGCTTTTTGCAGATGGAAACGATCCTTTTGCGAACAAGCATTAGTTTTGTGCCATGATGTTAAAAAACGATCTGCTCCTGAGAGCAGCGAGGGGCGAAAAGACCGAAAGAGTACCGGTCTGGTTAATGCGTCAGGCAGGGAGGATTCTTCCGGAATACAGAGCAGTGAGAGCGTCTTTATCCGGATTTAAGGAACTGGTTGAAACACCGGAAAGAGCGGCAGAAGTCACCATTCAGCCCGTCGATATTCTGGGTGTGGATGCTGCCATCATATTTTCAGATATTCTGGTGGTTGCAGAAGGAATGGGCCTCACATATGAAATGGAAGAGAAGAGAGGTCCCTTTTTCCCGAAAACCATAGAAACCATAAACGACATCAAAAACCTTCGGATCGGTACAGCTGAAAATGATTTTCAGTACACCATCGAAGCCATCCGCATCACGAAAAAAGCCCTGAACGGACGGGTTCCGTTGATCGGATTTGCTGGTGCACCATTCACCATGCTTTGCTATATGGTGGAAGGAGGCGGATCCAAAACATTCAGCAAATCGAAAAAACTGTTGTTTTCGGAGCCGGAGGCCGCTCACATGCTTCTTCAGAAAATAACCGATTCCACCATCGACTATTTAAAAGGACAGGTCGCCGCCGGTGCGGATCTGGTTCAGGTTTTTGATTCCTGGGCCGGGATTTTATCACCCCAGGCGTACGAAGAATTTTCGATGCCATACCTGAAACAAATTGCAGATGCCATCAATGAAGTGCCGGTGACTTTATTCGGGAAAGGCGCTTTTTATGCACGGAAAAGCATGGCTGCATTGAACTGCCAGGTTATCGGTACCGACTGGAACATGGATCCGCAGGAAAGCAGAGCATTGGTCGGAAACAAAACATTGCAGGGAAATCTGGACCCTTGCGTTTTGTACGGAAGCCACGATTTTATTGCCAAAGAAACCAGAGCCATGATCAAATCCTTTGGTTCACAGCGGTATATCGCCAATCTCGGACACGGAGTATATCCCGATACAGACCCGATGAAAGTGAAACATTTTGTGGAAACGGTTCAGTCGTTTGATATTTCGAGTCTGAATTAATGGAGCTGATTCACAATCTGGATGAAATCCCTGCACTTGCAGGCTCCGTCGTAACGGACGGGATGTTTGATGGTGTCCATCTGGGACATCAAAAGATCCTGAAGCAGGTGGTTAATGAAGCAAAGGAAATGGGAATGCCTTCCGTTTTGCTCACGTACTGGCCACATCCCCGGCATGTGTTGCCGGAGAAAGGGGAGAGGTTGAAAATCCTGACTACCCTTGAAGAAAAGGCAGGAATCGTCGCCAGCCAGGGAATTGATTACATGCTGGTGATTCCATTCAATTATGCCTTCTCACGGATCACTCATGAGAAATTTGTGAAAGAGATTCTGTCCGAAAAACTTCAGACCAGGAAAATCATCATCGGTTATGATCACCGGTTTGGGTTGAATCGTCTGGGTAATGTGGGTTACCTCAAAGAAGCTGGAAAAGAACTCGGATTTGATGTGCTCGAAATCGGAAAGCAGGAGATAGAAGACATTGCCATCAGTTCCACCAAAATCAGGTATTCGTTGCAGCATCATTTGATTGAAACCGCTGCGCAGTTTTTAGGACGGAACTATTCGTTGTCCGGCACCGTCGTAAAGGGCGACCAACGAGGGCGGTTGCTTGGTTACCCCACTGCCAATCTGGATGTTTCGGAAACCAGTAAACTTGTTCCGGCAGACGGAGTTTACGCGACATGGGCGATAGTCGACGG
>ERZ795056.1060-NODE-1060-length-32560-cov-12.025135_pt1 | contig 32560 bp, 21 predicted proteins | sample MGYA00375140_ERZ795056 | MGnify/ENA primary metagenome ERZ795056 (study PRJEB30185, sample SAMN05720227) | activated sludge metagenome | isolation source: Anaerobic digester | place: USA | collected 2015-03-09 ... | reverse complement strand
TATTACATATGGATGAGTTTCCTACAACTCGAATTGCCATTGGTAGTAATCTTCTTCAAAAATCTTGGATTGAAGATTTAGTTAAACTGAATAAGAATTTCATTGTACATCGCAATGTTCAGGCTCGTCAAGCTTATGACTATTCACTAAGATTATCACGTTATATCCGTCATTCCATCACTAAAGAAAATTCATCTGTATGGATTGCCCAAAGAGAAGGACGTTCGAAAGATGGATATGATCAAACTCAGGCTGGTTTATTGAAAATGTTTGGAATGAGTTCCGATGACGGTCCTGCCGGATATCAAGAATTAAATATTGTTCCGGTTAGTATCTCTTATGAATTAGAACCTTGTGCTGGAATGAAAGCTTTTGAGAAATATACAAAAGCTCAAACGGGTTCCTATGAGAAGGGTGAAGGCGAAGATTTGAAGAGCATGCAAATGGGAATCGCTCGTCCAAAAGGTCGAGTACAATTTAGTTTTGGTGAGCCTATATCTAAAGAAGAAATTCAGCTTGCTTTTGAAACTGGAAACAGAAATGACGCAATGAAGAAAATGGCTGAACGCATCGATTCACACATTGTTTCTAATTATCGTTTATATCCATATAATTATATTGCATACGATCTTTTACACGAATCAAAAGAATTCGTAAGCAATTATTCGGATAAAGATAAATTGGCATTTGAATCCTATCTCAATGAAGAGTTGTTACCATTGAAAGGGGATGCCGAATTATTGAAAAAACACTTGCTTAATATTTACGCAAATCCCTTAGTGCGAAAAAAGGAAATGAAATTAATTTAATTACTATCCGATAAATCCAATTTTACGGTGATTCCCATCGCAAAATGGTTTATTACTTGATGCTCCACAACGGCATAATGCAACGGTTCCTTCACGTGTAATTTGATTGCCTTCAGCATCTTCAACGATGCACCCATTTTTAAGAATTAATGGACCAGATGCTGATACTTTAATTAGTGGAATTTGATTGTCTGAATTAATTAATTTTTCTGTTTCCTTTAATTGATAGGAAAGTGCTCCAGATGGACATAAATCAATTGTTTCTTTAATTTGATCTGTTTGTGCATTTTCAAGCATTATCCATGGTTTTCGTTGTGAATTAAAAACAGGATTTAGCTTTTTTACACATACCGCTGAATGAATACATACATCAGGTTTCCATGTGACTATTAATGCTTCCGATTCGTATTTCTTATTCATTATTTTTCGAATTAAATTTTACTCATTATTAATTCACTCGACCAGGAATTTAACGCCTCATTAAACTCTTGTTCACTTGAAAGTTGAATACTTTCAAAAGTAATTAAAAGTAAATCCTGAATGAACATTTTTTCGGGGTAGATTTTAGCTTGAAAATAAGTTTTTGAATAATATTTCCCCATCCTTTTTATTTCCAATAGTTCAGTTTCCCCCATGATTTTAAAAAAGGTATTTCCATCGGAGTATTTTCGGTAAGTTGGATAATTTATCATTTTGCAAATCTCGCTTAAACAAAATAACTATTAACTTGTTCAATTCCCTTATTTTTCTCGAAGTAGTATGGCATCAACTGCAATTGTAATAGGAGCTGGGTTTTCTGGAATGTCTGTAGCAACTAGTTTAGCTCAACAGGGATTTGAGGTTACTGTCTTGGAAAAGCACAATCAACCTGGCGGCAGAGCCCGAAAAATGGAATTAGGTGGGTATACCTTCGACATGGGACCAAGTTGGTATTGGATGCCAGATGTGTTTGAAAGCTATTTTGCCCGATTTGGAAAAAAGGTTAGCGACTATTATACGCTCGATCGTTTAGATCCTTCCTATCGTGTGTATTGGGGAAAGAATGATTTCTCAGAAATACCTGCCGACTTAAATCAATTAAAAACATTATTCGACTCCATGGATCCGGGTAGTGGAGACCGCTTGCAATTATTTCTAGATGAAGCTAAATATAAGTATGATGTAGGTATGAATAAACTGGTTTATAAGCCAGGGCGAAGTATTACAGAATTTGCAGATGCTCAGTTTTTAAAAGGCATGTTTAAGTTGGATGTATTTAAAAGTCTTTCTTCACATGCACGAAAAGTAACTACTCATCCTCGCTTAATTCAACTACTTGAATTTCCTGTTTTATTCTTAGGAGCTCGCCCCGAAAAAACTCCAGCATTATATAGTTTAATGAATTATGCTGATATGGTTCTGGGAACTTGGTTTCCTAGAGGTGGTATGTTTGAAATAGTTCAAGCTATGCACAATTTAGCAGTAGAGCAGGGGGTGAAGTTTGAATTCTCAAAGGCTGTAGATGAATTAATCATTGATAAAGGTTCGATCAAACAAGTTCGATCAGGGGATGATTTTTATTCTGCTGATGTTATTATTTCTTCGGCCGATTATTACCATACCGAAACCAAACTTCTAAGCCCTGAATACCGTTCGTATTCTGAAAAATATTGGGATTCTAGAATCATGGCTCCTTCTTGCTTAATCTATTATTTAGGAATTGGGAAAAAGTTGGATTCGTTTCAACACCATACTTTATTTTTTGATCAAGATTTTAAACAACATGCACATGAGATTTATACAAATCCAGCATGGCCGGAGAATCCACTTTTTTATATGTCAATCACAACCCGAACCGATTTAAGTGGAGCGCCAGAAGGCTGTGAAAATGTATTTCTTCTTGTTCCTGTTGCAGCCGGAATTGTTGATACGGATGAAATCAAAGAGCATTATTTTAATTTAATTATGGATCGCTTAGAATCATCAACGGGTGAAGATTTCCGTTCTTTTATTCAAGTTAAAAAAAGTTATGCTTTTCGTGATTTTGTTCAGGATTATGGTGCATTCAAGGGCAATGCTTATGGACTAGCAAATACATTATTACAAACAGCTATTTTAAAACCATCTTGCAAAAGTCGAAAAGTAGCTAATCTTTTTTATACGGGACAGCTTACTGTTCCTGGACCAGGAGTGCCGCCATCTCTCATATCCGGACAAGTTGTTGCTCGTGAAGTTGAATTATTTTTAGCTGCATCCTAAATTTCTTTCTTGATCCTTACTATATTGCTCATATAGATTAAGGACAGATGAAAAAAACACTACTTAGCTTCCTTTTACTTGGGGGATTATTCCAATTTTCAGTAGGACAGAATATTGAGCGCTGTTCATCAACTCGATATGAAGAACAAAAAGCCGCATCAGATTCCGATTGGAAAGCACGTATTGTTTCTAATCAAGAAGCAATAAGATTAGCTGTTCAATCAAATAGCCGAAGTTTTTCAGGAACAGTTGTATACATACCAGTTGTTGTTCATGTTCTTTACAATACTGAAGAACAAAACATTTCAGATCAAAATATTCTGGATCAAATTCGTGTTTTAAATGAGGATTATCGTCGGTTAAATGCTGACTCAATACTTACACGAAGTGAATTCCAACCTGTTGCAGCAGATGCAGGAATTGAATTTTATCTTGCGCATACAGATCCTGATGGTAATCCAACAAACGGCATAACACGAACACCAACCGATCAGACTTCATTTTGGTTGAGTATGACGGATATGAAATCAGCTACAACAGGTGGTAAAGATGCTTGGCCTATTGACCGATATTTGAATTTGTGGGTATGTAATATGTCTATACCTATTATTAATACTCCCTTTATTCTTGGTTTTGCCACACCACCTGAAGGAGCTCCAAACTGGCCAGCTAATTCTGGTGCTGAGTCACCCGAAGAAGATGGTGTTGTTATCCATTTTGAAGTTTTTGGTACTCACCCTGATGCAACAGGAACTTTAGCGACCGTAAACCGTGGTAGAACAGCTTCTCATGAAATAGGTCATTATTTAGGACTACGCCACATATGGGGTGATGGAGATTGTACCGCTGATGATGGATTGGAAGATACCCCAAATGCTGCAGCAGCTAATCAACAAACCTGTGACTATTCCACAAACTCTTGCACCGATTCACCTGTCGATTTCCCTGACATGCTCGAGAATTATATGGACTATTCCGATGAAAACTGCCTAAATATGTTTACTCAACAGCAAGTGGAAGCCATGCATTATGTGATTGAAACATTTCGTTCCGGTTTAGTTACAGGATTAGTTCCGTTACAAGATTATTCTAATTCATATGTAATTTATCCAAATCCTTGCGAAGATGAATTGAATATCAGATTGTTAAGCTCAAATTGTGTGGTGAAATCTTATTATTGTACCGACTTAACTGGTCGAGTTGTTTCTGTCCCTGAAAAAGAGTTTTCAAAGGTTTTCAACACCTCAAAAATTTTACCTGGATATTATTTCTTGCATTTGGAAACAAATCAAGGTAAGGTGACTCGAAGATTTATTAAAAAGTAAATCGACAAACACTTGATTTTAGGGCACTTCGGAAGTCAAATAATTTTCATTTCGCACCATTGTTCAAAACCCCGTTTAAAACCTGATGTTTTCTTTTTAGCTTTTTAATTTTAAAAACTCTGAAAAGCCGAACTTTGGCGAGTTCTATCTTTTTTTTATCTCGTCAATCTGATTATTTTTGCCCGTCGCATAAACCCACTTTCTATGAAAAAAAGCGTTTACCTGGCTTTGCTTTTCGTTGGAATATCAATAACCTCGCTACTTGCAGCGGGAGTTACTACTATTCCAACAGCCGGTCATTCCGATCTTAGTTCCACCCCCAAACAAGCTGTTTCTACCGTTTATCCAAATGCGGACGAAGTAACTGGAGGTGTTTCATTGGTAACCTTGCCCGTTACTGGAACATTATGTTCAGGATCTGCACTTGTTGTGGATTTCACTTCATCTGGAACTTTTTATGGCATTGCTAACGTTTTTACAGTTGAACTTTCTGACGCAACAGGAAGTTTTGCTTCTCCTGTAATTATCTCAACTGCTCCTTTAAGTTTAGTTGGATTAATTGAAGGAGGTCAGATTTATGCTCAAATTCCTAATGGTACTCCCTTTGGTACCGGTTACAGAATTCGGGTTGTGGCTTCTGATCCTGCTGCTAATGGTACCGATAACGGTACAGACATTATCATCAAAAATGAAGTTGCTCCTTCAATTCCTACCGTTTCAATTAATGGACCTACAGATTTCTGTTATGGATCCGCTACCACTTTCTTAACTTCAAGTACTGCCCAAAACAACCTTTGGTTCCCAGGTGGTGTTAATACTAACCCTTTTATTGGTGTAGTTGCTGGTGGATGTTACTATACACAAATAACAGGAAGCAATGGTTGTGCGACATCTTCCTATCCCGTTTGTATTACTGTTAATACTCCAATCTTCACTTTCTTAGGGTACTTTGAGAATAATGCCCTCGTTACAACTTCCGATACAACTGTTACAATTTGCGAAGGTGACTCTGCTCAATTAGGTTTAATCATTGAAGGTGGAGTTCCTCCTTATGATATTTTCTACACTCCTGATGGTTTAGATGTAATTACAGTTAATGATGTTGGTGTTCCTTTTAATCCTGAGTCATACGTATATACATTCTATGTAAGTCAACCAGGTTTTTACCAAACTATTGGAATCACCGATAATTTTGCAACTAATTGTGGTTCAAACGGAAACTCAGGTCTAGTATCAATACAAACTACTCCTCCTCCTGTTACTGCTTTCTCCTACAATCCTTTTTGCGGTCCATTGTCTCAATTGCCAGTTGGAGCGCCAGGTTTCTTAATAGGTGGAACTTATACATTTGACGTTGCTCCTGTTGATGGTGCTACAATTGATTCTCAATCAGGAATTATTAGTAATGCTACAATTGGTAATACATATATAATACGTTACACTGTCGAAGGTAACTTCTGTCAAGCTTCTTCAACTACATCTATCACTGTTAGTCCAACAGATGTAGTTAGTTTTACAATTGCATCTTTCTGTTCAAACTCTCCTTCTCCTGCACCAGTGGGAGCTCCTGGTTTTGCAACAGGTGGAACATATAGTTTCCAAACTGCTCCTTTAGATGGTGCTGTCATCGATGCGTCAACTGGAATCATTACCAATGCATCTGATAATGCTACATATACTGTAGTCTACACATCACCTGCTGGAACATGCCAAAATACAGCATCAACTACCGTTACTACTAAACCAAGTCCTGTAGTTTCTGGTACAGTTACTAATACTTTATGTAACCAATCACTTGGAAGTATCGACGCTTCTGTTACTGGTGGTGTTGAACCATATACATATAGTTGGTCAAATTCAGAAACCTCAGAAGACATTTCGAATTTATCTGCAAACAGCTACACATTAACTGTTACTGATGATGAAGGTTGTACTGATGATAGTACGTTCTCAATCACAAATACAAATGAACCTGAATTGAACCTTGCTGTTTCCAATACTACTTGTGGAAATACTAATGGTGCAATTGATCTTACAGTTACTGAAGGAACAGGGCCTTTCGAATTTGTTTGGACTCCTAGTGACTTAGAAACTGAAGATATCACAGGATTAACTGCTGGTTCTTATTCAGTTCAAGTAACTGATAATGGAACTACTTGTGTTGTAACAGGTGAAGCAACTATCATTAATGAAGATGCTCCAACTGTAACCTTCACATCTGAAAATTCTTTATGTGCTCAATCCGTTGGATCAATAGATGTTACTGTTAGCTTGAATGGAGGCTCTGCTTCTATTACTCATAATTGGAGCAATGGTTTTACTACAGAAGATTTAACTGGATTAGCTGCAGGAACATATGTAGATACCGTTACTGATGGAAACGGTTGTGAAGTTATCATCAGCGCAACAATTACTAATTCTAATCAGTTTACTGCTTCTTCAACTGTTACGAATCCAACCTGTGCATCTCCTAATGGAGGTTCTATAGATGTAACAATTGATGGTGGAGTTGAACCATATATATATGTATGGTCTCCAAATAGCACTTCAACTACTCAAGATGTAAATAATCTTAGTTCCGGTTCTTATTCAGTAGAGATCACAGATGCAGCTAGTTGTTCGACTTCAGTTACTTCAACTATTGCTCCTTTAAATACAATAACTCTTTCTTCTACTCAAGTTAATGCAACTTGTGGAAATACTGATGGATCTATCGACCTTACTGTTACTGGTGGTTCTGGAACATATGATTATGAGTGGAGTAATGGTGAAACAACTCAAGATATCGCTTCATTAGATACTGGAAGTTATGCTGTTACTGTTCGTGATCTAGTAGATACAACATGTACAGCAACTATTAATGTTTCTATCATATATGGCAACCTTCCGGTATTGAGTTTCCAAACAACACCTGTTTCTTGTACTACTGATAATGGAACAATAAACCTGACAATTACTAATGGTTCAGGAGATTATAACTTCAACTGGACAGGTCCAGATTCTTTTACAGCATCAACAGAAGACTTATCTGATTTAGCAGCAGGTGATTATTCAGTTACTGTAAATGATGTAACAACAACTTGTGTAGTGGAAGGCTCTGTTACCGTTGCTCCAGTAAATCCTCCAGTTTTATCAGCAATTGTTGTAAATACAACTTGTGGCAACAACAATGGTATTATTGATGTAACAGTAACAGGTGGTTCAGAACCATTTACCATTGATTGGAGTAATTTGGCTATAACGCTAGATCAAATCAATCTTTCGGCAGGTGACTATACCTTAACACTTACCGATGCTAATGGATGTGTTGATTCTGAAACATACACAATCAATCCAAGTGTTCAACCAACTTCAACCTTAGTTATCGTTCAACCAACATGTAGTAACGATACGGGTAGTGTTACAGTTGAACTTACGAATGCTACTGAACCAATTATTTATTCTTGGACTAAAGACAATGCACCTTTTGCATCATTTGCAAACCTGACTGATCTTGGACCTGGTTCATATATTTTATCTGCAACAGATGGAAATGGTTGTTTGATTTCAGATACTGCTACATTGGCTTATCCTAACCTTCCAGTTGTTTCTGTTACTGTAGTAAATACACAATGCGGTCTTGAAACTGGATCGATTGATCTTACAGTTACTGGTGGTACTCCTGATTATACATTTGCTTGGGACGATTCATTTGGTTTCACAGCTACAACAGAGGATATTTCTGATTTAGCTTTCGGATGTTATTCGGTTACAGTTACTGACGCAAATGGTTGCGAAGCTTCTACTCAAGCTTGTGTTGAAAATGAGAATGCTCCTCAAATTGCTTTCGAAGTAACTAACCCAAGTTGTAATTTGGACAATGGTGTTATCACTGCTCATATTACCGGTGGTGTTGAACCATATAGTTTATCTTGGACCGGTTCTGTTTCAGGTGATACTTCTATCTCTGATTTAGCTGAAGGCGTTTATTACTTATTAGTAATTGATGATAATGGTTGTGAATCACTTGATTCAGTGTCTCTTACAAACACTGGTGTTCCTGTTATTACAGGTGATATCACTGAACCTGCTTGTGGATTAACAAATGGAGCTATTGATGTAACTGTTTCAGGTGGAGCTTCTCCTTATGATTTTTCATGGAGTCCTAATGGTGAAACAACTGAAGATCTAGCAGACCTTGCTCCCGGAGATTATAATTTAACAGTTACCGATGATGCAGGATGTGAAATAGCTGGGTTGTTTACTTTAGTTAACGGTAATGGTCCTCAAATTTCTTCAACACAGGTTAATGCTCTATGTGGTTCAGATAATGGATCAATTGATTTGACTGTTAGCGGTGGTTCTGGAGATTACAATTATGCATGGACTGGTGATGACGGATTTACTGCAACTAGTGAGGATATCTCTTCTCTTGTAGCAGGTGATTATTCAATTGTGATTACAGACAATGTTAGTGGATGTCAAGATTCAACAACTATCACCATAACAAATAGCAACAGCTTTACTACTCAAACAACAGTTACCCCTGCTACTTGCGGTCAAAGTACAGGTAGTATTGACTTAACTGTTACAGGTAGTTCTTCTAACTATACATATTCATGGTCTGACGGAGCTTTATATACTGCTACAACTCAAGATATTTCTGATATTCCTGCAGGTGATTATGAAGTAATAATCACAGATACAGATAATAATTGTATTGACTCTGTAACTGTTTCTGTAACTAATAGTAATTCATTCACTGTTGAGGCTGATATTACCGATGCAACTTGTAATTTAAACAATGGTGCAATTGATATCACAATTACTGGTGGTACAGAACCATTTACATATTTATGGTGTAATGGTCAAACGGTAGAAGATGCATCGAATTTAGCTGCTGGAACTTGTTCAGTTACTATTACAGACGGAAGCGGATGTGAGGTTACTGAATCATATACAATTAATTCTATTCCAGGTTTAACTGTTTCTGGTAATACTGTTGATGCAACTTGTGGATTATGTAACGGTTCTGTTACTCTTCAACTTCTTAATGCTGCACAACCTGTAACTATTTTATGGAGTAATGGAGCATCTGCTGAAACGATCACCGATTTATGCGCTGATGATTACTCTGTAACAGTTACCGATGCAAACGGTTGTATTGCTTTATATAGCACTACCATTTCTACAACTCTTCCTCCTGTTCTTTCTACTACAACAGTTAGTTCTCAGTGTGGTCAATCAATTGGATCTATTGATTTAACTGTAACTGGTGGAACAGGTTCAATGACTTATGCTTGGTCAGGACCTTCTGGATTCACAGCTTCTACTGAAGATATTTCAGGTTTGGTTTCAGGTGACTATACAGTTATTGTAACAGACGGATTGAATTGTTCAGCTACAACTACAGTAACAATTACAAATACTGATGATCCAATTCTATCATTTGCCGTTACAAATGCAAGTTGTGGTTCTTCAACTGGATCTATTGACCTAACAGTTTCTCAATCTGCTGGTCCGTTTACATATAGTTGGACCGGACCTGCAAGTTTTACTGCATCGACTGAAGATATTACAGCTATTCCTGTTGGCACTTATACAGTAACTGTAACAGCAGGGGCTTGTTCTGTAACAGCCGATACAAGTATCATTAATACTGATGCTCCAACAGCAACATTGGTGTTAAGTGATGATACAATTTGTTCAGGTTCATCTATTCAATTGAACATCGATATAACTGGAACAGGACCATTCACTTTCGTATATTCTGACGGAAATGTGAGCACAACTGAAACCCTTTCTTCTGCAGGTACGTTTAGTGTCGCTGTGAGTCCTACAACAACTACAACATATACCATGATCTCGCTCATCGCTGATGCAGATCCTAGCTGCCCGGGTAATTTCCCTGTTGGTACTGCTACTGTTGTAGTAAATCCTACTCCTGCTCAACCAATCATTACAGCTAGTGGTCCATTGAGTTTCTGTGAAGGTGGAAATGTTGTTTTAACATCAAGTTCACAAACGAACAATACTTGGAGCCTAGTAGGACCAGATCAGTTTAATCAATCTATTACTGTTACAGAATCAGGTTCATATACTGTTGCTGTATCGAATTCATTTGGTTGTGCTGATACTTCTGATGCCATTGTTGTTGATGTACTTCCTATACCAGCTACTTTTGCAGGAAACGATACAACAGTTTGTTCTGGTTCTGTAATTCAATTACAAGGTACTGGTGCAGACTCATATTTATGGAGTCCTTCTATTTACTTGAGCGGAACGATTATTTCCAATCCAGTTTGTATTCCATTAGATACTACGACTTATATTCTTACTGGAACTAACTCTTGCGGTGTTTCTAGCGATACAATCGTAATCAATGTTATTCCTGTTGTGAATTCATCTTTAGGTCCTGATCAATTAGTTTGTCCAGGTTCAACTGTTACTTTATCTGTTGAAGATATTCCTGGTGCTACTTATGCTTGGGAACCTTCAGCTTTATTCGGTGGTTCTTCAACAAGTTCTTCTGTTAGCTTTGTAGCAAATGCTGCTGTGTCAGTTAGTGTTTCAACAACTAATACTAACGGATGTAGTGCAACTGATACAGTTCAGATTGATTTAAGTACTGCTCCTGCGGCTCCAATTATTACAGCTCAAGGACCAACTACTTTCTGCGAAGGAGATAGTTTAGTATTAACTTCTTCAACTGGTAACTTTGTTATCTGGAGTAATGGACTTGAAAACTTTGATGAAATCTTGGTTACTGAATCAGGTTCTTACTTTGTAACATTAGTAAATGGTAACTGCCCAGCTACCTCTGATACAATAGTTGTAACTGTAATTCCTAAACCTGAAGCAGTTATTAATTTCTCTGGAAATACTACTGTTTGCGAAGGCACTTGTATTGATCTTTCTACAACATCTTCTTCAAGTGGTATTCAGTGGACCAATCCTGATGGATCTACATCAACTGGCCCATCTACTACTGCTTGTGATGATGGAACATACTTGTTAACTATTACAGAAAACGGATGTTCTGCTAGTGATTCAGTAAATGTTACTGTAGTTCCTCAACCAGTTGCTCCAATCATCATATTGGATGGTCCGGCTGTTGTTTGTGCGAATGAGTTTACAACACTTACTAGCTCTTATGCAACAGGGAATCAGTGGTTCTTAGGTCCTGATCCTATAGCTGGTGCTACAGGAAATTCGATCTCAGTTTCTGAAGCGGGTTCTTATACAGTAGTTTATACTAATACTTTGGGTTGTACTTCAACATCAGCTGCACAAGTAATTACAGTTAAACCACTTTCTCCATTAGATATTACTGCAAGTAGCGATACAGTATTGTGTGGTAATAATCCTGAATCGGTTGATTTATTAGCTAGCGGTGGTTTTATTACTTATACGTGGAATACAACTGAAACTACTCAAGGTATTACCATTAATAGTGCAAATACTTATACTGTTACTGGTATAAATCAGGATGGATGTGAGTCACAAGCAAGTATTACTTTCATTAATGCTCCTGCTTTTGATCTTACTTTAACAAGCCCAGTTTATTTCGATAATTACAATGTAACTATCAAAGGCGAATCGGATGGTTCTATTGATCTTTCTGTAAATCCTTCTGGAAATTATGCTTACTCTTGGTCTAGTGGTCAAACAACCGAAGACTTAAGTAATATTCCAGCTGGAACGTATACTGTAACTGTTACGGATGAATTTGGATGTCCTCAAACTGGTTCAATTGAAGTAAAAGAACCAGATGATATTAAACTTCCAAATGGTTTCACTCCAAATGGTGATGGTTATAATGATTTCTATGTGATTAAAGGAATTCAAGGATTCACAGAGTGTCAGGTAGATATTTTTAACCGTTGGGGTAATCTTGTTTACAGTAAAAAAGGTTACACGAACGACTGGAATGGATTAAGTAATGATGGAAACGAGTTACCTGATGGAACTTACTTCATTGTTGTTGATTTGAATAAAGAAGGAAAAGAGAATGTTAAGAGTTCAATTGACCTTCGTCGAAAATAATTAGCACACAGATTTAACCCTACAAAAACGAATTGCACCAAAACCAATCAAAATGAAGAGAATAGCTACAGTGATTAGTATGCTGGCCTTCTCCCTGATGGGCTCTGCTCAGCAGGAGCTTCAGATCAGTCAATACATGTTTAATGGACTGTTTCTGAATCCAGCTTATGCCGGTACACACCCATACTGGAGCGCCACAGTGCTCCACAGAAGCCAATGGGTTAATTTTCCCGGAGCGCCCAAAACCAATTTATTGGCAGTGGACGGTCCAATTAAGGATAAGAATATGGGACTTGGATTTATGGTGACCAACGATAATATCGGGTTGACTAAAATCAATGATATCTCAGCTGCTTATTCTTATAGAATTAAACTAGGGAAAAATGACGGTCAATTGTCTTTCGGACTTCGTGCTGGAATTCGAAATCAGACGTTTAACGTAGCTGATTTGCAGAATATTCCTGATCCGAATGATCCACTCTACATTAATGGTAACCAAAGTGTTTGGACTCCGAAGTTCGATTTTGGTGTATACTATTATAAAGAGCGTGGTTACTTAGGATTATCAATTCCAAATGTTTTGGCAGTTGATTCTCGTAAGAAAGACAATACAGACGCTGGATTACGTCGCCATTATTATTTGAATGGAGGATATGTTTGGAAGCTATCCAATTCGGTTGATTTCAAACCTTCATTCTTAGTTAAGTATGAGCCAACAGCTCCAGTTTCAGTTGATTTGAATGCTCACTTCTTATTCAACCAAAGACTTTGGGTTGGTGTTTCTTACCGTCATAATGCAGCTTTTGTTGGAATGGTAGAATTTGCCATTACACCTAATTTCCGTGCTGGTTATGCTTATGACTACACGACTACTGCAATTCGCACATTTCAAAGCGGATCGCATGAGATCATGTTAGGATATGACTTTACTCAGAAGCTTGTCAAAATCAAAAACCCACGTTATTTCTAATGCCGTATCAAGCGATCTCTACTATGAAAAAGACATACCCAATTCTCCTCTTAAGCCTGGGACTTATTCTGGGTGGCTGTGGTGCTCAGTACTACGTTAAGCAGGGTAATAAAAAGTATGACGCTTATGCATATTCAGATGCGGTAGCGCAATACAAAAAAGCACTTGACAAGAAACCTTTATATGAAGCTAAAGCCAAATTGGCGAATTCATATCGGTTGATGAATAATACAACTGCCGCCGAGGAAATGTATCGCGAGGTAGTTGCTATGCCAGAAAGTGATTCTATCAATCAATTTTACTTCGGTAAAGTATTGATGGAGAATCAGAAGTATGATGAAGCAAAAAAAGCTTTCCAAGAATACGCAAAGCGTGTACCTGATGATAAAGTTGTACAGGGATTAATCGACGCTTGTGCTAATCCTAAAAAGTTTGATAATAGCCTTGATACTTGTGCTTATAGTTTGGCTAAAATCGAATTAAGTGGTGTAAATACTGCTTTTGGAAGTACTCCTTATAATTTTGGTTATGTTTTCGCAGCTCAATCTGCTGTTGAAAATAAAAAAGAGCGCGATCCATATTCTGGACTTTCTTTCATGGACTTATATTACACCAAGAAAGATAAAGCTGGAAAATGGTCTGCACCAGAACCAATTAAAGGTGGTGTAAACAGCGAGTATCATGATGCTTTTGGTGCTGTAACTGCTGATGGTCAAACTATGTATTTTACTAGAACTAATCAGTTCAAGGGTAAAATCAAAATGAACAAAGAGAATGTTTCAAATTTGAAAATTCTTAAGGCTACTCTTATTGAAGGAGAATGGACAAACATTGAAGAATTCCCATACAATAGTGATGAGTATTCTAATGGTCATCCTGCTTTGAGTCCTGATGGAAAAACACTTTATTTCTCTTCTGATCGTCCAGGTGGTTTTGGTCAAGCCGATTTGTATAGCTGTTCTTGGAATGGTACTTCATGGGCTGAACCAGTTAACCTTGGTCCAATGGTAAATACATCAGGTCGTGAAATGATGCCACAAGTTGGTTTTAATGAGAAATTCTATTTTTCTTCTGATGGTCATGCTGGTATGGGTGGTCTAGATATTTTCGTTACAACTAAAAACGGGAGTACTTTCAAACAACCAGAAAACATGAAATCTCCAATCAACTCTTCTAAAGATGATTTCAGTTTCACACTTGATAATGATGGTAAAGTTGGAAATCTAACTTCAGCTCGTTCTGGTTCTGACCAATTGTATGAGGTTATTTACAAAGAACCTATCATCCCTGCTCAAGTTTGTGTTCAAGACAAAGAAACTAAAGCTCCTTTTGTAGGATGTACTGTTTATGCTACTAATAAAGAAACTGGTGAGGTTGATAGTACAATGACTGATAGTAAGGGTATCGCAAACTTCCGTTTCAAAGGTGGTTTCAACTTTACTATCAATGCTCGTTTCAATCAAACTCTTACAAATTCAATCGAAGTTTCTACTATCAATCGCAAATGTTCTGATATCATCATTACTTGCGATGAGAAAAAAATTATCGAGTTAGAGAAAACTGTTGGTCCTCGCGTATTGGATATCTATTATGATTACAATAAAGCTGATATTCGTCCAGATGCTGCTGTAGAACTTGACAAACTTGTTAAACTTCTAACCGACAATCCTCAATATAAAATTGAATTCGGTTCACATACCGATTGTCGTGGTGATGATGCATACAATCAACGTTTATCAGAAGCTCGTGCAAAATCAGTTTTGAAATATTGCACATTGCGTGATATTGATCCAAAACGTTTGACTTATAAAGGTTATGGTGAAACTCAACCGAAAGCTGTTTGTGAGTGCACAACTTGTACAGAAGAACAACATCAGTTGAACCGCCGTACTGAATTCAAAGTGATCGAATAAGCGTTTTAAACGTATATAAATGTTTAAAAAGCCACGCAATTGCGTGGCTTTTTGCTTTTTAGTGCCATGAAAAATAAATATGTTTTTCCAGGCACTTCTTTTTGGGCGAATCAACCCATGTCCCGACTTGTTATCCTTTTAATCTTAGGATGTATTGTTGGTTTTAATATCGATCATCAATCAAACATTCACTATTGGGAAATATCTCTAGTATGTATTTGGTTGACATTTTCAAGCTTACTTTTTGTTCCTATCCGAAAACCTAAACTAATTCGGACGATCAGTCTTTTGAGGGGGTGTTTAATTCTAGTATTTTTCGTGTTATCTGGAATTTTAGGGGTAATGCTTATTCCATCACCTGTTGATTTACCTAACCGCGAATCAACTTTAATCAATCGTTCATATTTCTTTTTAGTTCAAGTTGAGGATGAACCAAAATCGAAACAGGATAGGATTTCATTCACAGCTAGCTTAGAATATGCGTACGGGTACCAAAAATTCTATTTACTCCATTCAAAAACTAAAATTCAAATACACCATACTCAACCTTTACACATTCGATATGGTGATCAACTTATTTTAAACGGTGAATTGCATCATATACCTAAATATGCTAATCCCAATTTATTTAACTATTCTAAATTTTTAAAGTCTAAAGGAGTTTTTTCCACTTTAACCTGTAATCAAGCTGACCTTATTTTTTTATCCTACCACGGTTTTTCTATTTTAAGGACTGCATTGAATTGGAGAGATAAATTACTAGTTCATTTAGATGAAGCAATTATGGGAAAAACATCCAAACAAGTTGCTTCTGCATTATTACTTGGTGATAGAACAGAGATGGATTCTGATATCCTACAACTTTATTCATCGGGTGGTATAATTCACATTTTAGCTGTTTCAGGTTTACATGTAGGATTAATATATCAAGCACTGATTTATCTTTTTTCTTTAATCCCATTCTTAAGTAAAAAGAGAGTTACTACCATTTTTATTTTGCTTTTGTTGTGGGCTTATGCAGCTATGACTGGATTTTCACCTTCAGTAAATAGGGCAGTTGCAATGTTTACATTAATTGCAATAGGTGAGATCTTACAAAGACGAGTTTCTGGATTTAATATATTAAGTACAGCCGCATTTTTTCTTTTAGTATTTAAGCCACATTTAATAACCGATATAGGATTTCAATTGTCGTTTGCAGCTGTTTGGGGAATTCTATCCATACGTCCTGTTTTAGATAGATTGAAACTATCAAATTCTCGAATTATTAGATGGATGGGCGTTCCTATTGTAGTTTCTATTGCAGCGCAAATTACGACAGCTCCATTTGTCTTCTTTTCTTTTGGAACATTCCCAGTTTGGTTCTTGCCAGCAAACATTATTGCTGTTCCCCTTTCTACTTTATTAACGTACCTAGGTATAATTACTTTGCTTCTATCAGAAATTCCGGTTTTGGGATTTTTTCTTTTGAAAACACTTGGATGGGGAATCGAATTGCTAAATTCTTGGGCTTATTTTATTGCTCATCTTCCATTTGCTCAAATAGTAAATTTATATATTGATGTAATTCAGCTCATTCTCTTAATCATCAGTATTGTTCTATTCTTTTTATTGGTTAAAAAACGAAGTGGAAAACGTTATATATCTCTCGGCATTTTTGTTTTTATATTATTGATTTATAGCGCCTTGCTTGGTTTTTACAAAGAGCCAGTTCAAGAACGAATTCTTTATAGCTCACGATATTCTTTGTTTTATCAAGTAAACAGGCGGGAATCGTCTGATATCTATGTTATTTATTCATCCGAATTGATGCGAATTGAAACAAGGAAGTATTATTCCGACATCTGGAGAAATTTGTCATTCAATAGGTCAACCCGTATACATCCAATACCATTTGAAAATGATATGGAGAGCGGTATAAATGGATTATTAATCGATACTAATCACTCAATCCGCCCTTTGAATGATTCAAGTAGGTTGAGCAAACCCACCTATATTGTTTCGGAAAAGGTATTGGTTGATACTAGTTCTTTTATAAATTCTTCAAGGTGGGATAACTTAATATGGATACCTGCCCCATGGATTTCGAAGCGTGCTAAAGTGGAATATTATCAGTCTGCTATCAAGAACGGGATGGAAACTTCCAACTTTGTCGATACGGGTTATTTAGTTCTTCAGTAGTATTTCGTCATTTAGTATGATGAAAAATACGCGATACATGAAGAATTCTGTTGTTGATTTCTTAATTTGAGAGGCGTAAATTTGACTTTAAACCAAACAGTTGGAAATATTCCATCCTAATTCAGGGAATTTGGCAATTATTTCCTTAACCTTGTGCGGTTTTATTTAAAATAAACAATCAAGAACCACAGCAAATGAAAAGATTTACTTGGATGATCATGTCGGCTGCTTTTGCTCTTTCTTCAGGAAGCGTGATGGCTCAGTCTAAACATGTACCGCACAAATGTGCTTCTGTTGAAGTCATGGAACAAGAGATGATTAAACATCCCGAACTTGTTCAAGAACGTGCTCAATACGAAAAAAGTATTCAGCAGTACCTTTTGCACAATAAAGGTCAAGCTAAATCTGGAGAAAAAAGGATTATTCCAGTTGTTTTCCACGTAATTCATGAATGTGGTCCTGAGAATATTTCAAGAGCTCAGATTTTAGATCAGATTCGGGTTATGAATGAAGACTACAGTCTTACAAACCCTAACTTTACACAAACGCCTGAAGCTTTTGTTCCTTTAGCAGCTGATTGTCAGATTGAATTCCGCCTGGCAACTAAAGACGATTTAGGAAATTGTACTGACGGTATTGTTCGTGTGTATTCTCCTAAAACAAACGAAGCAAACAACGATAATGGTGTTAAATCTGTTTCACACTGGAACTCATATAAGTATTTGAATGTTTGGGTGGTAAAGTCGATTGGTACTGTTCAAGGTACAGGTGGAGAAGTATTAGGTTATGCTCAATTTCCTATGGGAGGTTTGATGTCTACAGATGGTATTGTTATTCGACATGATTGTATTGGTAGTATTGGAACAGCAGCAAATGGATCATTTGGTCCACGCTTAGGAAGAACAGTGATTCATGAAGTTGGTCACTGGTTAGGACTTCGTCATATTTGGGGTGATGCTGATTGCGGTAGTGATGGTGTTGACGATACTCCAATTGCTTTTGGGCCAAACTATGGGATTTGTTGGAGTGATTATCCATACAATTTGACTTCTTGCAGCCGCGATTCTGCTGATACTAGTGGAGAGATGTTTAACAACTATATGGATTATTCTGATGACCAGTGTATGAGTATGTTCACACAAGGACAGAAAAACATCATGGATGGAACATTAGCAACTGTGCGTGCTTTTATGCATTCAGAAGCGAATCTTGAAGCTACAGGAACTCGTGACGAAGATGTTGCAAATCCAGTAACATGTGCTCCAATTGCTAGTTTCTGTGATAATCGTAGAATGGTTTGTGAAGGTGCTACAGTTACGTATACTGATGAGTCTTATAATACACAATCCTATTCTACCGACTGGGAATTTGAAGGAGGATCACCCGCAACTTCTACAGCCGCTGCTCCTGTTGTTACATATGCCAATTCTGGTATCTATAATGTAAAACTAAAAGTAACTAATCCACAAGGTGAAAGTTCTGTTCAGAAAATTGATCATGTTACTATCAGTCCTAGTGAAGCAGAATTTGGATCAGGACCTTTCTGGGATAATTTAGATTATCAATCTAATATTGATCGTTGGATTATTTATAATAATGATAACACAGCTAACAAATGGGAATTTAGTCCATGGACTGGATTTGGAACTTTTGGAAGTTGTGTTAAAATGAAAAATTTTCAGAATACTCCAACAGAAACAGATGATTTCATCTCTCCTTCTTATAATTTAACTACGATTGCTAATCCTTCAATGACTTTCCGTATTTCAGGAGCAGAGCGTAATGGAACTGCGGATGATGCATTGAAAGTTTATACATCGACTAATTGTGGACAAACTTGGATTCTTAGAAAAACCATTTCTGGAGCTGATTTGATTACTGCTGGTTTATATACAACAGAGTTTGTTCCAACAAATACTAACCAATGGCAAACCGTTGCATTAGGATTAACAAGCGTTGCAACACAATCAAATGTTCGTTTCCGTTTTGAGTTTGTTGCTGGTGTGAATGGAAGTAACAACTTGTATTTAGATGATATTAACATCGGTACTGCATTAGGAATTGAAGATGCTTCCGATTTAATTGGATTGAGTGCTTATCCAAATCCAACATCTGGTACAACTCGTGTTGAATTCAATACAGCTACTTCATCTAAGGTTCAAATCCGACTTCTTGATATGTTAGGAAAGCAAGTTTTAGTTCCTTACACCGGACAAGTAGGTTCTGGATTACAGAATTTCAATGTGGATCTTAATAGTTTAGCTGGAGGGCTTTATACTATTCAACTTGATATTGATGGTCAAGTGTACCACAAGAAGATTATTAAAAACTAATTCTTTTTTAATCAAGGATTAAAACAAAACCCCGCCTAAAGCGGGGTTTTGTTTTATACGAAATACTTATCATCTTCGTTATCCTAAAAAACACAACATGAAAAAAATACTTATCCTGTTTGCAGTATGTTTAATAAATCCGCTAATTGGACAGGACATAATCACATTGACAGATGGTGGCACCATCGAAGCTAAGGTTCAAGAGGTTACTCGTAAGGATGTTATTTATAAAAAGTTCACCAATCAAAATGGTCCTAATTATCATATTGATTTGAATGATGTCGAAAAGGTAACTTATGAAAGTGGGGCAGTAGATGTTTTCAATGCAAAAGAAGAAAACAAACCTTCAAATTATTCCTTTTCAAATTCAGACTTAGGTAAAAACAACCTAAGTTTAAACTTGCCTGATATTCTTTTCCAGAATATCACATTTACTTATGAACGATACGTTGGAAAGCAAGGAAAACTTGGTTTACGTGTTCCTATAAGTATGAGCTTATATGGGGATAAAAACAATAATTTCAACTTCGGGTCTTACAATATTTTTTATACTGGTTTGGATTTGAATTTCTATCCAACTGGTCAAGGGCAGGCACGTTTGTTTATTGGACCTTCATTAAGAAGTGGTTTTGCTCGTGTTAGTAATTCAGTTTTTAATGATTTCTTTAATGAGACATCCATTCAAAATTCTGGGTATTTCTCTTTCTTAGTTCAAAGTGGAGTATTATGGACTCCAATAAAAGAAATAACAGTTAGTTCCTCATTTGGCCTTGGATCGCGCAGATATTTCACAGCAGCTCCTGGAACAGGGAACTTAACAAGAACTACCGCAAATTTCAATTTTTCTATTGGTTACCGATTCTGAACCATAAGTTCTTCTTCTTCGAATCGAATACCAAAGTCATTTTCTAATTCTTGTAATACTGGTTCGTATAGTTCTGGTATTACAGGAATTAGTAAACCTTTTTGTTTACAATTACCGAGTATAAGATTTTTTAGTGCAATGGCTAATGGTAAACCAACTGTTTTACCCATAGCTGTTCGAATATTGTTTTCTCCTTCAATATGAAGAGAACTGCGGCATTCAAATGAATTTCCGTCTAATTCATATTCAAAAACATGTTGCATAACTACTAGATCACGATCAGTTGGGTTTAATTTCCATTTTCGTTCCAATAGTTCTTGCAGTATAGAAGCTGGACTATGTGCACCTTTTAGTGGTATAATAACTTCATCTAAAATTCCAGTCCAAGCAATCTTCTCGATTGTATCCTCATCATAGGAATTACCCATTAATAGTTGAAATCGACTTTTTAGGTCCTTTCCATCACCGGGTAAAAAAGCATCTACAAAATCGAAATACGTGGTAGAAGAACTAAGTGGAAATGAATAGGAATCATCAGTAATTCCCAATTGAACAAATACATTCCATGCTTTGCAATACCCAGGATGTCTTAATGTTCCCCGTATCATCGTTTGTATTGCATTTAACCCATAAACTTCACGATAGGATATAGAATCTCGATTTGGATACCCATCATAACAAACTCCTCCACTAAATCGAATTGTATCAGGTTCTTGAAATAATCTAGAATAGGGTTTGAACTTCAATCTTCCTCCTTCAAGATATCGTGCAGTGCCCTGTCCAGCCAAAATTACATTTCTTGGATTCCAAGAAAATTTATATCCCCAAGGGTTATCAATGCAATCGTGCGCAACTAAACCACCACAATACGACCTAAAAGCAGTTAAATGAGCACCCGAAGCTTGAAGTTTGTGAATAATTCTCATAGCCGACATGTGATCGATTCCTGGGTCAAGACCACATTCATTGAGAAATTGTAAGCCTTTTCGTTCAATTTCAGATTTCATCGAACGCATATCATCACTTTCGTATGAAGCTGTTGCCATGTTTACACCATAATTCACACAGTCTTCAGCAATAATAGTATGCATCAACGCTGGTAACATGGATACAACCCAGTCGGCATTCTGGATTAGGCTTTTTCGTTGTTCTGGATTATTCACATCCGATACAAGTGCTTGTGCATTTGTGTAGGTTGAGAATAGGGGAGTTAGGTGATCAATATGTTGATCAGTCACAACTAAACTCCAGTTTTCTTTTTTTACTAGTTGAAAGATATATTCAATAAAAAATCCAGCAGAGCGACCAGCTCCGAAAACGACAATTCGCGACATGTAAGGAAATTATTCTTGAGAACTTATTTTGATAAAACCACCTTCGAACCCTCTAATATGAGAGTAAAATGTAGTGTCACCTGCTTGCTCTAGGCGTTTAGCATGAAATTCAAATCCACCAGAAATGGTAAAAACTCCTTCTTTTATCGAATAATCAGAAACCATGATTCTTCCAGAATCTGCATTGAATAATCGAGAGCCAGCATCTTTATATTGAAGGGAAACAAGACTATCACCTTGTCCTAAATCATGCACTCCTTCTTCTGTACCTGGGAAACGCATTGTAATGGATGAGTTATCAGAGCGAAACAATACAAGGTAATTACTCAATTCTTCCGTTCCTGTGATGTAATAAGAGTAACGCGTGAAGGTTGTATAAGCTCCATTTAATAAGAAGGAGCCTTTAATTTCTATAGGAGGTGTAGTTGTTTCTTCTGTTTTATCTTTTTTGCATGAAGCTAGGCTGAGTGCACCAGTCATTAGCAAAGCGAATCCTACAAAAAGTGTGATTCGGGAAAAACTTCTAGAATAAAACATACGGATGGATGGTTGTATAGTTGGTAAAAGTAATAAATCTCGTTTGAACATCATAGTATTCCAACTTAAGCTGGAAATTCCCTAGGTTTGTTTCAATGTTTAGCACATCTGAGCTGGATCAAATCCGGCAAAAAATTCAGTCCGATTTACCCGTTACCATTGTTGTACATCGTAATCCTGATGGGGATGCTTTAGGCTCCTCAACTGGTTTAAAATTGTACTTAGAGAAACGGTATCAACGACCTGTTCAAATCGTTATACCCGACCCATTTCCACAATTCTTAGATTGGTTGCCATGTGCCAATGAAACGCTTGAATTTGAGGCTCATCCAGCTAAAACCGAAAAGGTCTTAAATCAATCGGGTATAGTTTTTTGTCTCGATTTTAATCATCCATCTCGTGTAGGAGCTATGGAAGATGTATTACGTAAATCGGAAGCTTTCAAAGTCATGATAGATCACCATCAAGAACCAGATAGCTTTTGTAATTTTATGTATTCCGATACTAAAGCATCTTCCACATGTGAAATGGTTATTGAATTCATTTTAGCTGATGGTGGTCAAGAATATATTGATGCTTCTATAGCACGATGCCTTTATACAGGTATCATGACAGATACCGGATCTTTTCGTTTTTCCGCCACCCAAGCTCAAACACATCGACTGACTGCATTATTAATGGAGACTGGTTTTGAACATTGGAAAATTCATGAAGCAATTTTCAACCAGAATTCTTTGTCTAAACTGCAACTCTGGGGCTATGCAATGAGCAATAAAATGTTCTATGTAGATGGCTTAAATACTTGCTATATAGTTGTTAACGAGGATGAGCTTAAGGAATATTCTTATCAGGAAGGTGATTTAGAAGGATTAGTAAATTATGCCTTGAGTATTCGAGGCACTGTTTTAGCTGCTTTATTTAGTGAACGAAAAGGACGAATTCGTATTTCGTTTCGTTCTATTGGAGATTTCCCAGCAAATCAATTATCTAAAAAGTACTTTAATGGTGGCGGACATATAAATGCTGCCGGAGGTTCTTTTGAAGGGACATTAGATGCTGCAGTCGAACAATTTCTTCATATTTTACCTGAATACAAAACTCAACTTTTAGCATGAAATCAATTTGGGGTTTATTTTCCTTGCTAGTATTGCCTGTATTGGTTTCGTGTGGACAATCTTCCCAACCGGTTAGGAAACAACCCAGCGAAAGTGAAATTCAGGAATCATTAATTCGAGTAAATAAAGAATTGAATCGTCGAGAATCGATCCAAATAGATTCTTACATTAAAAGGGAAAAGTTAGATGTAATCCGCACTGGAACAGGACTTCGTTATCAAATATATGAGCATGGAAAAGGGCGATTTGCAAAGCCAGAAATGCATGCTAAAGTTAGTTTTACTGTATCCTTGTTAGATGGGACGATTTGTTATTCATCTGATTCATCAGGAACGGAGTCCTTTTTAATTGATCATGATGAAGTAGAAAGTGGATTACATGAAGGCATCAAACTTATGCGGGAAGGAGATAGAGCCAAATTTATTTTACCTTCGCACCTTGCTCATGGGCTTATTGGGGATAAAGCTAAGATACCAGCCAGATCACCAATAGTTTATGATATTAAACTGATTCAATTATACTAAATGATTCGACCAATTATCCGCGTTTCAGCCGGATTAGCAACACTGGCAGTTATCCTGTTCAGTTCATGTGATTCTTCTCGCCATAAAGGATTTGAAGAAACCGAAGACGGACTTTATTATCAGTTTCATCGTCAAGATGAAGCGGGTAAATCTCCGCAGATTAAAGACATTTTATACACACATATGTCTTTAAGTATCAAAGGAAAAGGTGAAGAAGCTAAAGATTCTTTATTATTTGATTCCTTTTCATTTCCTGATTATCCCGAGGGAATTAAATTCATTCAACTTTCGGCACCTGCATTTAAAGGTGATGTGATGGAAGGTTTAGCAATGATGCATATTGGTGATAGTGCTTCATTTATTGTTTCAGCTGATTCATTCTTTTTGATTTCAAATAAGCTTGACAAATTACCTCCTGGGTTGAATGCTGGTGATGAGTTATTATTTAATATTTCTTTGGTTGAAATTCAATCGGAAGCAGAAACTTTAAAGCGATTAGAAGCTCTTCGTTCCCAAATGAATACGCAGCAAAAGGGTATGATGGATAAAATGCAAGCAGAAGAACCTGCTGCTATTGAAGAATATCTTAAAAGAAAAAATTTAAAAGGTTCTCCATCAGCTAGTGGAATGTACTTTTTCGAAACAGCAAAAGGAAATGGTCCATTGGCTAAAAAAGGCCAAAAGGTGACTATGCAATACACTGGATATTTGTTAAATGGTAAAAAATTCGACTCGAGTTTTGATCATGGCGAACCTTTTACTTTTAAGTTAGGTGCTGGAGAAGTTATTGCTGGTTGGGAAGAAGGAGTTGCTATGATGCATGTTGGTTCTTCAGCAACTTTTGTAATTCCATCGGTTTTAGGTTATGGTTCTAATGGACAAGGTCCAATCCCGCCATTTTCACCTTTGGTTTTTGAAGTTCAATTAATGAAAGCAGAATAATAGGTTATATGGAAAAGAAAGCACTGCTTATTCTGAGTTGCATTTTTGCTGGCTTGTTCAGTAATCAAGTAATTGCTCAAAAATCATCTAGTATTCCTAAAAAGGATATACCTAAAGGATTTTCAGCTAGTCCTAATGGATTGATTTATAATTTGGTACGAACAAATAAGGGTGCAAAATCTCCAGCAATTGGTGATGTTATTTCTATCCGTACAAGTTATTCTCTACGTCGTTCCGAAAAGGACTCTTTAATTTTTGATTCTAAAACTAATCCCGGAGGTTTTGTAACCTTGCAACTTTCTGCAGCTGAATACAAAGGTGATTTAATGGAAGGATTAGCCATGATGCACGCTGGGGATTCGGCTATTTTTTATGTGCCGGCAGATTCGTTCATTCTTAAAACTGTTCGTGTAGAAAGTCTTCCACCTTTTATTAAATCGGGAGAGCGAATGCGTTTTGAAGTAGGAATGGCTGAAGTAAATACTTTAGCTGAGATTCAGAAAAAACAAGCAGTTCAAGATTCTATCGAGCAGATTCAAATGAAAACGCAACGCGAAAAGGAAATGGAAGTTTTATTGGCTAAAATGACCGAACGTGGTGATAACCAATCTCCTGAACCAAGTGGATTGATTATTATTCGTCGTCAGCCAGGAAATGGTACTAAACCTAAAAACGGACAGAAAGTTACCGTTCATTATACAGGAACGTTATTAAATGGAACTGTATTCGATTCAAGTGTTGAACGTAATGATCCAATTAGTTTTAATATTGGTCAGGGCGCTGTGATTAAAGGTTGGGATGAAGGTATTGCGGCTCTCGAAATTGGTGCAAAAGCAACATTATATATACCTTCATGGCTTGGATATGGAGCAAGAAGTATGGGCCCCATTCCATCCAATTCTTCTCTCATTTTTGAGGTCGAATTACTTAAAGCAGAATAGCATATGAGAACACTTCTTTTTACTTTTCTCTTTCTTTCCTGGGGCATGCTCAGCTCTCAGTCCCTGAAACTGAAAGTGAATGAAGAGTTTACAACAGCCAGTGGCTTGAAAGTTAAATTAACTCAAGCTGGCAAAGGAAAAACGGTTGCAAAAGGTGATAAAGTTAAAGTTCATTATACAGGAACTTTAGTTGATGATCGTAAATTCGATAGTTCCCGAGATCGCAATCAACCTTTCGAGTTTGTAATTGGTATGAAGCAAGTAATTGCTGGTTGGGATGAAGCTTTTCAATTGCTTAAAGTGGGTGATAAAGCAATCCTTACAATTCCACCTGATTTAGGATATGGAGATACTCCGATGCCTAAAATACCTGCAGGTTCCTATCTTGTTTTCGATGTAGAAGTCTTGGATGTATTTAAAAACTTTGCTCCAAAGCCTTTTACCGTTAAGTCGAAACAAAATATCGTTTCATCTACTGGTTTAGAATACAATATTATAGATCCAGGTAAAGGTGTTAAAGCAGAACGTGGTAAAACTGTTGAAGTTCATTACACAGGTTTTTTAGAGAATGGCGACATTTTCGACTCTTCCGTTTTACGTGGACAGCCCATTACTTTTCGTTTAGGTGCTGGTATGGTTATTTCAGGTTGGGATGAAGGAATTGGATATTTGAACGCTGGAGGTAAAGCGCTTCTATCAATCCCTTACAATTTAGCTTATGGTGAATCAGGAAGGCCTCCACTCATTCCACCTAAGGCACGTTTAATTTTCAACGTTGAACTCATTTCTGTAAAATAAAAAATCCCGCGAAAGCGGGATTTTTTATTTATCGTGAGCTGAACTTTTATCCAGCAGCTAATTCAGCTTGTAATTCTTGTATTACGAGTAATAGAACAGAATCGACCTTCTCCATTAAAACAGGGATTTCATCCAGATTACTCATCTCTTTTCCGTAACGTTCTAAAGACCGAATATCTTCTTTCAAACTATCAATACCCATCGTATCAATAGAAGGTTTGATTTTATGAGCTACTGCTCCTAAACTATTCCAATTTCGATCTGATAAATGCTGTTTTAATTCCTGTATTGCAGGCGGCATTGTATCAATGAACAAAGACATCATTTTCTTTACAAAATCATTATTTCCGTGAGCGATTTCACGAATCATTGTCAAATCGTAAAGCTTACCATCAGAACTCATAAGGCTCAATTTATTGCGGTAAATGTAATTTTTTTTAATTCAGTTATTCAAGTAAGTAACCCCGATTAATTAAAATCGAAAAATTATTTACACTTACATATATCTCATTTCATCTAATTTCAAGGAATTCGAACCGATAAAATGCAGATTAAAAAACAGTTAACAAGTATTAGTTGAATTTGTTTTGTTTTTTAAGTAAGACATAAAACTTACGGAATACATTAAAAAGAGTTCCGGTTTTTATTGAAAATTCTTTTTGAGATTCAAATTCCCTTCCTCTGAAATATGCGAGCACAAAAAAAGCTATCTGAAGAAATCAGATAGCTTTCCATTAAAGTTAAATCCAGATTAGAAGTTTGGACGGAACATGTATTTGTTATAGAAGTCATTAATTGCTTGAACGGCTTCTTCGGCTGTATCAACCAAACTGAACAAGTTCAAATCTTCTTCAGCAATAAATGGATTTTCACGCATTTGTTGCTCTTTCACCCATTCTACTAATCCGCCCCAGAATTTTTTCCCTACTAAAACAAGTGGGAAACGGGCAATTTTATTGGTTTGAATTAAAGTAATAGCTTCGAAGAATTCATCTAACGTTCCGAATCCGCCAGGCATAATCACAAATCCTTGAGCGTATTTCATAAACATCACCTTCCTTACAAAGAAATAATCGAAGTTGATGATCTTATCCCGATCGATGTAGCGATTTCCTTCTTGTTCATGAGGTAGAACAATGTTTAATCCTACCGACTTTCCACCTCCGCGGTGAGCACCTTTATTTCCGGCTTCCATAATACCCGGACCACCTCCAGTGATAATACCATATCCTTCCATCGTTAAACGGTAGGCAATATCTTCTGCCATGATGTAATATGGATCTTCTGGCTTTGAACGAGCTGATCCAAAAATCGAAACACAAGGTCCAATTTTTCCAAGTTTTTCAAAGCCTTCAACGAATTCAGCCATGATCTTAAAGATCTGCCAAGAGTTCGTTGTCTTAATTTCAAAATTGTCTTTCTCTTTGAAGGCTTCGATAATTTTATCCTCGTGCCCTCCTTTTTTGTTAATGTCCATGCGTGATACTGTTAAGTTCTTTTTTTAAAAATTCTGCTGTGTAACTTTCTGGATGCTTGGCAACTTTTTCGGGTGTTCCAAAGGCCAAAACATTACCACCTCGTTCGCCTCCTTCTGGTCCTATATCGATCAAATGATCAGCTACTTTGATGATGTCCATATTGTGCTCAATAATTAAAACCGTATTACCTCGGTCAACTAATTTTTGAAGCACATCGAGCAATATACGTATATCCTCGAAATGCAAACCGGTTGTAGGCTCATCCAAGATATAAAACGTACTTCCAGTGTCTTTCTTCGATAACTCAGTGGCTAATTTCACCCGCTGCGCTTCTCCACCACTTAAAGTTGTAGAAGATTGTCCCAAAGAAATATATCCTAATCCAACATCCTGTAATGTTTTGATTTTATGTAGGATTGATGGAATATTCGCAAAAAACTCAACTGCTTGATCAATCGTCATGTTGAGTACATCACTGATAGATTTGCCTTTGTAGCGAACTTCCAATGTTTCCCGATTGTAACGTTTGCCCTGACAACTCGGACATTGAACATAAACATCTGGCAGGAAATTCATCTCAATCACTTGCATTCCTCCTCCACTGCAGGTTTCACAACGTCCACCTTTCACATTAAAAGAAAAACGTCCGGCTTTATATCCACGAATACTCGCTTCAGGAAGTGATGCAAACAGATTTCGGATATCTGAAAATACGTTTGTATATGTAGCTGGATTCGAACGTGGTGTACGTCCAATGGGACTTTGATCAATATCAATTACTTTATCGATGTGCTGAAGTCCTTCGATTTTCTTGTATGCTAGCGGCTTTTTATTTGAGCGGTAGAAGTATTGACTAAGAATAGGGTAGAGGGTTTCGTTTATCAAAGTTGACTTACCACTTCCCGAAACACCCGAAACGCAAATTAAGGTTCCAAGCGGAAATTCGACAGTTACATTTTTGAGGTTATTTCCACTTGCCTGAACCAATTTCAAGACTTTTCCATTGCCTTTTCGACGAACTTCTGGAACCTGAATTTCGATTTCGTTTCTTAGGTATTTAGCTGTGAGCGAATCGCCCAACATCATTGTTGAACCTGGACCTTGCGCTACAATTCTGCCACCATGAACACCTGCACCCGGACCAATATCAATCACATGGTCAGCAGCTAGAATCATGTCCTTATCGTGTTCTACAACCAAGACCGAATTACCCGAATCTCGGAGTTCTTGTAAAGCACGAATCAAACGAACATTATCGCGTTGGTGAAGTCCAATACTTGGCTCATCGAGGATATACAAAACGCCTACGAGCTTAGAGCCAATTTGCGTTGCTAAGCGAATACGTTGAGATTCTCCACCCGATAAACTACCAGCACTGCGATGAAGTGTTAAATACTCCAAGCCAACATCCATCAAAAATCCAATACGTGTTCGGATTTCCTTCACGACTTCCTGAGCAATAGCTAATTGTCGCTCTTCCATTCGGCTTTCGATATCCTTGAACCAAACTTCTAAATGAGCAATATCTTGTCGAGCAAGTTCTCCAATGTTCTTCCCATCAATCCGAAACCAAAGCGCTTCTTTCTTCACCCGATCACCATTACATTCCGGACATTCTACATCGTTCATGTATTCGAGTGCCCAACTTTTAGTGTTTTCGGAAGAGCTTTCCTCGTGCTGTTCGGTGATGAAATTCACGATACCATTGAATTGCATCGCATATCCGCTAGAATTATAGTTCGGATTTTTGATTTTCAGAATCTCCTCTGTACCATATAAAATGGCGTTAATGGCAGATTCATCTATATCTTCAATCGGATCTTTCAGATTAAAACTATACTTATCAGCAATGGCTTCTATTTGAGCAAAAATCCAGTTGTTTTTATATTCTCCCAAAGGAACAATTCCCCCATTTCTCAAGCTTTTCTTTGGATCAGGGATAATCTTATTGAGGTCGACTTCAGTTACTTTTCCTAAACCATGACAACGTGGACAAGCACCATACGGAGAGTTGAAAGAGAAGAGGTTAGGAGCAGGTTCATCATATGAAATTCCCGAAGTAGGACACATGAGGAATCGACTAAAGTGGCGAACTTCATTGGTATCGGCATCGAGCACCATCATGCTACCTTTTCCATGTTTCATCGCTAGTTTAAGCGATTCGGAAATGCGTTGAGTTACATCATTCGTTACTTCAATCCGATCGATAACAATTTCAATATCATGCACTTTGTACCGATCCAACTTCATCCCAAAGGTGATATCGAGCACTTGTCCATCCACCCGAACTTTGAGATAGCCCATTTTACGGATTTGCTCGAATAATTCACGGTAATGTCCTTTTCTACCTTTTACAACGGGTGAAAGAAGGCTTATTCGCTTCTCGTGATAATCCTGTAAAATCAGCGCTTGAATTTGTTGTTCCGAATACCGAATCATCTTTTCTCCTGTCACATAGGAAAAAGCTTCGCCAGCACGGGCAAACAAGAGACGAAGGAAGTCGTAGATTTCGGTAATTGTACCAACGGTTGATCTTGGATTCTTACCGGTAGTTTTTTGCTCAATAGAAATAACCGGACTTAAACCAGTGATTTTATCCACTTCTGGACGTTCCATATTTCCAAGGAACTGTCTAGCATAAGCCGAAAAGCTTTCAATGTATCTACGCTGACCTTCAGCATAAATGGTATCAAATGCTAAGGATGATTTTCCACTTCCGCTCAAACCGGTAATTACAACCAATTTGTTGCGAGGGATACTCACATCTATATTTTTGAGATTATGTTCGCGGGCACCGTAAACTTCAATGGAAGCCTCACCTACGGAATCGATTATTTCCATGGAAAAACAAACGGCGAAATTAGTCATTTTGTTCCCGAAAACAGCTATAGTTAATGCTCATTCCTGCTTTTGTACATTTGCTTTTCGGATGATTAAAATGCAAGGCTTTTTTCGACTTACCATTCTTGGGCTACTCGTCATCTTTTCGGGTAGTTTGGTGGCTGGATTCGATTTGAATTCTCCTTTGGTAAAGCGTAAAAAAGGGAGAGGTTCTGATTTTCCTGATCCGATTCCACAAGGAGAATCAGCTAAAATTAGCATACCCATTAAGCGTGCAGGCAATTTAATTTTGATGGAAGTTCAAATCGATTCTATTGTTGGGAATCTGATTTTAGATACGGGTGCTCCGCATTTAGTATTGAACAAAACGTACTTCCGGAATTATCCCCTTTATGGAAATGTGATGGCTTCTGGAATTACAGGCGGAGGCGGTGCTGGAAATCAAACCCGAGTATCTCGTTTGGTTGTCGCGCCAGGTTTATATTATTCGGATGTAGATGCTGATATTGTTCCACTTGGACATTTAGAGTCGCGCAAAGGTGTTAAGATTATTGGATTGTTTGGGTTGAATTTGTTGAAGCGTTTAGAAATTGAATTTCACTTAGATGAGGGCGAGTTGATTATTTATCGGTTAAGTCGTTCGGGAGCTCGAACACAGGTCGAAACAGCCGAAGATAAATTGGGGAAAGCTAAGCCAATCCGAATTTTTCAAGAGAATGGATTATTGTTGGTTCCGGTTACGATAAATGAAAAACGATTACGGTTTTATATAGATACTGGCGCTGAAACGAATATTTTGCATTCGGGCTCATCTAAAAAAGTATTTGAGAAAGTCCAACTTTCCCGTCGTACAATGCTTAGTGGAACGGGAAAAGAACAAGCTGAAGTTTTAAGTGGTGAATTATCAGAAATGTTCGTCGATGGACATTCGTACATAAATATGGATGTAACCATTGCTAATCTTAATTCACTTCGATCGGTTTACGATTCAAGTATTGATGGAATGTTGGGTTACAGTTTTCTTTCGAGGAGGAAATTGGCCATTAACTTTATGAAAGGAGAGCTTTATTTATGGGATTAAATCACCTGTTTAATTTATGGTCATTTAAAAAGCCAACTAGCTGGATCTTTTTGTTCCTGCTGTGTTTGCAAGTGATTGCAACGGCACAACCGGCTAAAAATCCTACTTATACTTTGTCGGAAGGTGAAATGCTTATTTCGATTCCGAATGGATGTGATTCTTCCTTAGTAGATAGTTTGATAATACATTATAATTTGCAGGATATCGGTATTAAAGAAGGATATCAAACCGGAAATTGGACGAAGGCTCGACAACTTGGATGGGTGGTGAAAGAAGTGAAGAAGAGCATGATTCTGAAGAAATCTTTATC
>ERZ795056.1056-NODE-1056-length-32641-cov-15.048211_pt1 | contig 32641 bp, 30 predicted proteins | sample MGYA00375140_ERZ795056 | MGnify/ENA primary metagenome ERZ795056 (study PRJEB30185, sample SAMN05720227) | activated sludge metagenome | isolation source: Anaerobic digester | place: USA | collected 2015-03-09 ... | reverse complement strand
CATTACTCCTGCCCGGCGAGGCCGCCGGTAGCGAATCTTTTGACTTGCTGGTCAAAGAAGTGGCGCGCGAGATGACGGTGAAGTCCGGCCAGAAATGTACCGCTATTCGCCGTGTCTTCGTGCCCGAAGCCCTGTACGCCTCAGCCTCACAAGCCATCAGCGCGCGCTTAGCCAAGACCACCGTGGGCAATCCGCGCAACGAATCCGTGCGCATGGGTGCCTTGGTCAACCGCGCGCAGCGCGATACAGTGCTGCAAGGTCTGGACTACCTAAGGGCACAAACCGAAGTGCTGCACGACGGACAGAGTCACACGCTGGTGGATGCCGATGCTGCGTCCTGCTGCGTAGGCCCGACCCTGCTAGGTACGCGCGACGCCACCGGCAGCGATGCCTCGGGCCGCGTCCACGACACCGAGGTCTTCGGCCCAGTGGCCACCCTCATTGCCTATCGCGATTTGGGGCATGCCTTGCATCTCATACGACGCGGCCAGGGCTCGCTGGTGTGCTCGCTTTATGGCAGCAACGCCGCGGCTTTGGCGCATGCAGCAGTGGAGCTTTCCGACAGCCACGGCCGCGTGCACACCATCACGCCCGATGTGGCGGCCCTGCACACCGGCCACGGCAACGTGATGCCGCAGTCCCTGCACGGTGGCCCAGGCCGGGCCGGTGGCGGCGAAGAGCTGGGGGGCGTGCGCGCCCTGAATTTCTACCACCGCCGCAGCGCGCTGCAGGCCAGCTCCGCAGTGTTGGCACAGCTCAATTCAGCGGCTCCCACATAAAGCCATAACGAGGAGATACCCCATGTCTGAAGACACCCCCACTGAAGGCCAGGCAGCACTGCCCGCCGTTTTCAACTTCGCCCAGCACCTGCTGAGTGAAAACGCCGCGCGCCCTGAAAAGACCGCCTTCATAGACGACCACGGTGCCTTGAGTTACGGCCAGCTCGACGAGCGCGTGCGCCGCGTAGCGGCCAGCCTGCGTTCTCTGGGTTTGCGCCGCGAGGAGCGCGTGCTGCTGTTGATGCACGACTGCTGCGATTGGCCCGTGAGCTTTCTGGGCGCCATGTACGCTGGTCTGGTGCCGGTAGCAGTGAACACCCTGCTCACCGCTGACGACTACGCTTACATGCTGGAGCATTCACGCGCCCAGGCCGTGCTGGTCTCCGGCGCCTTGCTGCCAGCGCTGACCGCCGCCATGACCAAGTCAGACCATGAGGTCACCAAGGTGGTGGTCTCCCACCCGGCCGCACCCCTGCACCCGGCCGAGGTGGAATTCGAAGCCTTTGTGCAGTCTCACCAGCCAATGAACAAGCCTGCTGCCACCGGTAGCGACGACCCCGGCTTCTGGCTGTATTCTTCCGGTTCGACTGGTCGGCCCAAGGGTACTGTGCATTCGCATGGCAACCCCTTTTGGACCAGCGAGCTGTATGGCAAAGGCATCCTCAAACTGCAGGAGGATGACGTCTGCTTCTCGGCGGCCAAGCTGTTCTTTGCCTATGGCCTGGGCAACGGCCTGACTTTTCCCATGGCGGTAGGAGCCACCACGATTCTGATGGGCGAGCGCCCGACGCCCGACGCCACCTTCAAACGCTGGCTCGGGCAGGTCGGTGCAGTGCAACCCACAGTCTTTTATGGTGCCCCCACGGGCTTTGCCGGCATGCTGGCGAGCCCTAACCTGCCAGAGCGCGGCGACGTGAAACTGCGCTTGGTGTCCTCCGCTGGCGAAGCCCTGCCGGCCGATCTGGGAGAGCGCTTCAAGGCCCACTTCGGCGTGGACATCGTGGACGGCATTGGCTCCACCGAGATGCTGCACATCTTTCTTTCCAACACCCCGCAGCGGGTGCGCTATGGCACCACCGGCTGGCCCGTGCCTGGTTACACCGTGGAGCTGCGGGGCGACGACGGCACTGCGGTCCCAGACGGCGAGACTGGAGACCTCTACATCCAGGGCCCCTCTGCGGCCATGATGTACTGGGGCAACCGCGCCAAAACGCGCGAGACCTTCCAGGGCGGTTGGACCAAGAGCGGCGACAAATACATCCGCAATGCCGACGGCAGCTACACCTATAGCGGGCGCAGCGACGACATGCTCAAGGTCAGTGGCATATATGTGTCTCCCTTCGAGGTGGAAGCCACGCTGGTGCAGCACACCTCAGTGCTGGAGGCCGCCGTCATCGGTGTACCCGATGGCGAGGGCCTGACCAAGACCAAGGCCTTCGTGGTGCTCAAGCCAGGCGCAGTCGCCACCTCGGAAGAGCTCAAGGCCTTTGTAAAAGACAAGCTCGCGCCCTACAAATACCCGCGCCAGATCGCGTTTGTGAACGAGTTGCCCAAGACCGCCACCGGCAAGATCCAGCGCTTTAAATTGCGCGACCAGGAGTCGTCGGGGTCATGAACACCACCATGGCGAACACTCCCGTGCCCAAGGCCGCGGTGGCCCGCAGCACACACACGGGCGCCACTACATTGCCGCAGTTCGCCTCCACCGAGTGGGTGGAGCTGGATTGGGCGGGGCGGCGCGTGCGAGTGGAACACCAATGGCTGCGCCGCGAAGAAGAAGCCGCGCCCCTCATGGTGTTCCTGCACGAGGGTCTGGGTTCGGTCTCCATGTGGCGTGATTTCCCCATGCAGCTGTGCGCAGCCCTGGGCTGTCGCGGGCTGGTGTATTCGCGCCCCGGCTACGGCCAGTCGACGCCCCGCGCTGCAGATGAACACTGGGCGCCGGATTTCATGCACCGCCAGGCCTACGAGGTGCTACCCGCGCTGCTGTCCGCGCTGGGCGTGGATGCTTCTGAAAACAAGCCCTGGCTATTCGGCCACAGCGATGGCGGCTCGATCGCCCTGCTATATGCCGCGCAGTTCCCCGACCGTCTGGCCGGCGCTGTGGTGCTGGCACCGCACATTTTGGTGGAAGAAGTTTCCGTGGCCAGCATCGCAGACGCCCGCACGGCTTACGAACAAACCGATTTGCGCCAGCGCCTTGCCCGCCACCACACCGATGTGGATTCCGCCTTTCGTGGGTGGAACGACATCTGGCTGCACCCGGACTTTCGCAGCTGGAACATCATCCAGGAATTGCGCACGATCACCTGCCCCTTACTCGCCATGCAAGGGATAAACGACGAGTACGGAACGCTGGAACAGGTCCGAGGCATAGCCCGCACCGCGCCACACTGCCAGCTGCTGGAAGTGGCCAATTGTGGCCACTCACCGCACAAAGACCAGACAGACCGCGTCATCGCCGCAGTCCAAACATTTTTTCAACGACAACACCAAGAGACCACCTCATGAAGACCTCGATTCTTCGCACTACCGTAATTGCTGCCGCCGCAGCAGCCCTGACCACTGCCGCCTCGGCCCAGCCTGCAGCAAAACTCAAGGTCGGCCTGATGCTGCCCTACACCGGCACCTTTGCCGCTTTGGGCAACGCCATTGAAAACGGCTTCAAGCTCTACCTGGCCGAGCAAGGAGGCAAGTTCGCCGGGCGCGAAGTTGAATTTGTGAAGGTGGACGATGAGTCCGATCCGTCCAAAGCCACCGACAATGTCAACAAGTTGGTCAAGCGCGACAACGTCGATGTCCTCATAGGCACCGTACACTCCGGCGTGGCCCTGGCCATGGCCAAGGTAGCCAAAGAGTCAGGCACGCTGCTAATCGTCCCCAACGCCGGCGCCGACGCGGTGACCGGCGCGATGTGCGCACCCAACATCTTCCGCAGTTCGTTCTCCAACTGGCAACCCGGCTACGCTATGGGCGAAGTCATGGCCAAAAGGGGCATCAAAAAGGTTGCCACCATCACCTGGAAATATGCAGCCGGTGACGAGAGCGTGCGCGGCTTCAAGGAAGCCTTCGAAAAAGGCGGCGGAACAGTGGTGAAGGAACTTAATCTGCCCTTTCCCAACGTGGAGTTCCAGGCCCTGCTGACCGATATTGCGGCCACCAAGCCCGACGCCGTTTATACCTTCTTCGCCGGTGGAGGTGCCGTGAAGTTTGTGAAAGACTATTCAGCCGCCGGCCTGAAGAAAACCATTCCCCTGTACGGCTCGGGCTTTCTGACCGACGGGACGCTTGAGGCCCAGGGCGCGGACGCCGAAGGCCTGTTCACCGCGCTGCACTATGCCGACAGCATGGACATACCCAAAGACAAGAGCTTTCGCCTGGCCTATGCCAAGACCTACAAACTGCAGCCCGATGTGTACGCCGTGCAGGGCTACGACGCAGCGCAGATCCTGGGTATAGGCCTCAAGGCCGTGAACGGCGACACCAGCAAGAAAGCAGAGTTCGCCCGTGCTGTGGAAGCCGCCAAGATCGACAGCCCGCGCGGTGCGTTCTCCCTTTCCAAGGCCCACAACCCGGTTCAGGATCTGTATCTGCGCCAGGTCAGCGGCAAAGAAAACAAGCTGGTGGGCATCGCCTCCAAGGCCCTGTCCGACCCAGCACGCGGCTGCAAGATGTAAGGCGCCCCAGCGCAAACGGATGACCCCATGGACTTAACGATTTTTCTCATTCAGTGCCTCAACGCCCTGCAGTACGGCTTGCTGCTGTTTCTTGTGGCCTCGGGCCTGACGCTGATCTTCGGAATCATGGGCGTTATCAACCTGGCGCATGGCAGCTTCTACATGATGGGTGCCTACATGGCCTATGCCTTGGCGCCCATCGTGGCCGCCACCTTTGGCGGCGGCTTCTTTGCAACGCTGTTGGTGGGCGTGGTGCTGGCTGTCATCCTGGGCTATGTGCTGGAATGGGCCTTCTTCAGCTTCCTGTACGAGCGCGAACACCTGCAGCAAGTGCTGATGACCTACGGCCTGATCCTGGTGTTTGAAGAACTGCGCAGCCTGCTGGTAGGCGACGACGTGCATGGCGTAGAGGTGCCAGCCTTTCTGGCAGGCACACTCCCATTGGGCGAGATGATGACTTACCCGGTCTACCGCCTGTTTATTTCCGGCGTCTGCCTGGCGTTGGCCCTGGGCATGTACCTGGTTTTCACCCGCACGCGCCTAGGCATGATGATCCGCGCAGGCAGCACCAACCGCGAAATGGTGCAGTCCCTGGGTGTGGACATCAAGTTCCTATACCGCGTGGTGTTCGCAGCAGGCATGGCCATTGCCGTCCTGGCCGGCATGGTGGCCGCACCCGTGTCTTCGGTCTATCCGGGCATGGGCGACACGGTGCTCATCATCTGCTTTGTGGTGGTGGTGATAGGCGGTATTGGTTCGATTCGTGGCGCGCTGCTGGCGGCCCTGTTGATAGGCTTGGTCGATACCTTTGGAAAGGTATTGCTACCCCAAGCCGCAGGTGTGCTGGTTTATGTGCTGATGGCGCTGATTCTTCTGTGGAAGCCTGATGGCCTATTCAAAGCAGGTTGATCCCATGAACGAATCCAAATCCTATTTCGTAGTGGCGGTGTTCGCCGCTCTAGCGCTGTTTCCCCTAGTCTCGGGCAACTACGGTGTCGACTTCGTTACCAAGATCATGGTCTATGCCATCTTCGCTCTAAGCTTGGAGCTACTGGTGGGTGCCACCGGCCTGGTCTGCTTTGGTCATGCTGCCTTCTTTGGCATAGGTGCGTATGCGGCTGTACTCTTGTCGGCGGAAAGCGACCCGAGCAACATCGCCTGGCTGCTTCCGGCCTGCGTGGGGACGGCCGCAGCATACGCGCTGGTGGTGGGGGCGCTGTCGCTGCGCACCAAAGGTGTGTACTTCATTATGGTGACACTGGCCTTTGCGCAAATGGCCTATTACGTGGTACATGACACGCCCCTAGGGGGCGGCACCGACGGCATTTACCTCACACTCAAGCCAGTGCTGGGCTCACTCATCGATCTTGACCGGGCTGTCACACTGTATGGCTTTACCCTGGCCTGTCTGGCATTGGTGTTTGGCGCCATGGCAGTGCTGAACCGTTCGCGCTTTGGTCGCGCGCTGGCCGGCATACGCGTCAACGAGCAACGCATGCGAGCCAGTGGTTTTTCCACCTATCCCTACAAGCTGGCCGCTTTTACCCTGTCGGGCGGCATTGCTGGCCTTGCCGGCTTTCTGTTCGCGGTGAAGGACGGTTTTGTGAACCCCGAGATGATGAGCTGGCACCTCTCTGGTGCCGTGCTCATCATGATCATTCTGGGCGGCCTGGGTCATTTGCGCGGGGCCCTCATCGGCGCGTTTGCCTTTGCCCTGTTGCAGGAGCTGTTCAAGTCCGAGGCGATTTTTGGCGCCTTTGCCAAGCACTGGCATCTAGGTCTGGGCCTGTCCATCATTGCCAGCGTGGTACTGCTGCCACGGGGCCTGGTGGGCCTGCCCGGTCAAATACGCGCGCGCCTCTTGGGTGGAAAAAACGCAGCAGAGGTGAAAGCATGAACATAGCAACCAGCAAAGCACCCGAGGTGCTGCTGCGCGGCCACAACATCACCCGCCGCTGGGGTGGCTTGGTGGCCCTGAATCAGGTGAATGTGGAGCTGACCCGTGGCACGGTGCACGCCGTTATTGGTACCAATGGTGCGGGCAAGTCCACGCTTATCAACATACTCTCGGGCGAGTTCCCGCCGTCGGATGGCCGCGTCGAGCTGCTGGGCCAGGACGTCACGCTGTGGCAACAGCCTCGGCGCGCCCGCGCCGGCCTGGGCCGCAGCTACCAGCGCAACACCATCTACCCCAGCTTCAGTGTGTTCGAAAACTGCCGCTTGGCCGCACAGGCGTCGCAGCAAAAGCCCTGGCAGTGGTGGCAAAACGCACAGAGTTGCCAGCACAGCTGCGGCATTGCCGAAGGCGTGGTGGCGCGCAGCGGCCTGACTGGTTCTCGCAACATCTCGGCCGGTCTGCTCTCGCACGGCCAGAAACGCCAGCTGGAGATCGCTATGTGCCTGGCTACACAGCCGCAGGTTCTGTTGCTGGACGAGCCGTTAGCTGGAATGGGCGCCGAGGAAACCGACCGAATGCTAGCTATGCTGCAAGAGCTCAAGACCGACCATGCAATATTGCTCGTGGAGCACGACATGGATGCGGTGTTCCGCATTGCCGACTGCGTCACCGTCATGGTAAACGGCAGCGTGATTGCCAGCGACACGCCGGCTGCCATCCGCAGTAACCCCCAAGTACAAACCGCTTACCTGGGAGACCACTGATGCCAGCTTCCCTCCCCGCGTATCCGCAGGCGCAGCCATGACCGCTACCGAACCGATTCTGCAAGCCCGCGGACTGCACGCCTGGTATGGCTCTAGCCATGTGCTTCACGGCGTGGATGTCAAGATTCACCGCGGTGAAACCATGGGCCTGCTGGGCCGCAACGGCATGGGCAAGAGCACTCTGATACGCACGATCCTCGGCCATGTGACGCAGCGTGACGGCCATATCAGCCTGTTTGGACAGGACGTATCCAGCGCTAAGCCCTATGAAGTAGCGCGCCTTGGCGTGGCCTATGTGCCAGAAGGCCGGGGCGTGTTTCCTAACTTGAGTGTGCGCGAGAACTTGGTCATGGCAGCACGCACCGGGCGCAGCGGCCAGCGCGACTGGAGCTTTGAGCGCGTGATGGAAACCTTCCCTCGCCTGGCCGAACGAATCTCAAACCTGGGCGGACAACTCAGCGGCGGCGAGCAGCAAATGCTGTCGATCGGCCGCGCGCTGATGACGCACCCGGAACTCATCATTCTGGACGAAGCCACCGAGGGCCTGGCGCCACTCATCGTGGCCGAGATATGGCGAGTAATCGGGGAGATCCGCAAGAGCGGTATAGCCACCCTGATCGTCGACAGGGACTACCGCAAGGTCTTAGCACATTCGGATGTCGCACTTGTGTTACAGAAGGGGCAAGTTGTGCTGAGTGGCCATGCTGAGGAGGTTGTTACAAGCGAAGCTCTGTCTGGATTTTTAGGGGTCTGATTCATGATCGCATTGGGCTGAATAAGGCGACACTTTGGACTCCCTCTGCGAGAACAACATGGTATCCGTGAAGTTAGGTCAACTCCAGTACATAGTGCTTGGACAGCAGATGGCCAAAAATGGGGCGTGACCGCTCCTGAAATCGATTCAACTCCAACTGGGGGACTTACTTCATGAACTATTTGGGCCAATAAGGTCTAAACACTAGACGGATGGAGGAATAACCAGGGAATGGTCGGTCGCTGCTTCTGAAAAGCTCGGACTTAGAGCCCGGCAATGCGTAGGGTACTCTCTAGTGGCATGATCAACCTATGCATGCAACCAGACTCAATCACGCCCAAATATTGATCCTCGTTGCAGTTCTAACTTTTGTTTGGGGCACCAACTGGGTACTCTTTCCACTGGCTGTTAGGGAAGTCTCTGTATGGACTTTCCGCAGCATCAGTCTTCTGGGTTCTGGCGCTTTAGTTCTTCTGATTGCACGTACACGTGGGCTTTCGTTGTCCGTGCCGCCTAAAGAGCGTTTAGCACTCGCCCTGGCTGGGCTGACATATCTTTTTGTGTGGAATGTGGCGAGCACCTACTCAGCAGTTTTATTGCCATCCGGGCAGGCGGCCGTACTCGGATTTACCATGCCAATTTGGGCCACAGTGCTTTCGTGGATATTCCTGCGTGAAAGGCCTTCTGCGAGACTTCTTTTGAGCGTCCTTCTGGCAAGTTGTGGTGTGGGATTGCTTGCATTTGCGGCTCGCTCAGCATTTTCATCGGCGCCACTTGGATTTATCGCCGGTCTTTCAGCAGGGCTGGGGTGGGCAGTTGGAACCTTGATGCTCAAGCGTGCGAAATTGACCGTGCCGGTAATCGTATCAACGGGGTGGCAATTGCTGATCGCTGGTATACCCATAACGCTTGTTGCCCTCCTGTTGGGCACGCGAGAGATGTTTATTCCATCCTGGACCACACTGCTGGTAATCGCTTACATAACCATCATTCCAATGTCGCTGGGTAACGTCACCTGGTTTTCGATCGCCAACACGCTTCCCACCAGCGTATCTGGGCTGTCAACTGTGATGGTACCGATGGTCGCCATGCTGACCGGTGCCATCATCCGATCTGAGCCGCTTGGCCCACTGGAGATTTCCGCAATGATTTGCTGCGCTGCAGCCATGGCTTTGGTGCTGCTTAAGCGCAGTAGATAGTCCGGTTCAAACTTGTTCGTGAATGACAGCGAAGCCTTGGCCGACGGCAACACATATGGTGTATGACGCGTAGCACCCTTGTGTAACCGACATGTTTCCCTAGTGTGCATGCTTTGGGACTACGAGTTAGGCGTGCGGGATTTCCGCTTTGGGTCGAATGCGGCATAGCGCCCAGAAGCAGCCACTCAGCAATGTCTGGTTTAGAGCATCCACACCAGAAGGCGGCAATGGTCGTCAGAATTTCGGTGGGTGCTGCCACTTGTGAGCGGTCGCTCTGGAGTGAACCAATCTTCGATTTGGCAGGAAACTGGCGCTTGACTTAGTTGCCGTTCAGTGTGGAAAAGTCTTTCAATGTACGCAAATCGACGAATCAGAAGCAAGAGTAGCTATGCGTTTAGGTTGGTCTGAGCAATGAAATCTTCAACCTAGGCGGTCGTATTTCTTATCCCTGGCGGCTTGATAACGCTTTGATTGCCAATCGCATCGCGGAAACAACGGGATCGATCACGGGAATGTGCAGTCGTTCGGCAATAGCCTGAGCAGCTTGGGCTAATGGGCCCCCGCCAATCACAATAGCCTGCGCAAGATCGACATTCATGGCGGTTTCGCAAGCGGAAAGCAGGGCAACCTCTAGATCCTGGGGCGTGCTCATCACAGCGGCCAGTGGGCCGTCGGTGAAACGAATCGACACCAACGTGCCGTCTTGGCCATGCGTTTTGGCGGCCTGTTCCAGGCTGGCCAGCAGGTCTGGCGTCACGGTCACGATGGCATAGCGCCTGCCACCGTGAGCGGCCTCGGAGATGCCGGCTTGTGCAATGCCGAAAACAGGTATGTTCACGCGCTGGCGTAAAGCCTCCAGCCCTGGGTCGCCAAAGCCGGAAATGATAAGCGCATCAAACCCTTCCGCAGCCACTTCGACGCCATAGTCCGCAACGAGCGTCGCGGCTTCATCCAGTGCGGTCTGGTTCGTGATGAGCACAGTCCCCTGGCGAGCCGTGCGTCCCTCGACCTGCACTTGGGGTGGCAGACCCAGACGTGCACTCGACAACATCAGCGCCGTTGCCTTAGTACTGGTGTTGGGGTTGATGAGAGCGATGCGGCAGGTGGCCACCTCGTGCTTGGCAGGACTCATGCTAAGGCTGCGGATTGGGCAGAAGGTCCGTCTTGGCTAAGCAACCAGCAGGCTGCCTTGCCTAGGCCTTTAACTGCGGCCAGCGGTGGTACATCTTGGGCGCATCGGGCAACGGCCCGGGAGCAGCGGTCACGGAAAGCGCAGCCAGCAGGAAGACGCGTCAAGTCCGGTGGCGCACCCGGAATGCCCTCAATGCGTGTCCCGCGCATTGAGCCGTGAATGGTGGAGGCTAGCAGCGCTTGCGTGTAGGGGTGCTGTGGGCTCTGCAATACGTCTCCTACAGTGCCGGTCTCTACTATTCGCCCAGCGTACATCACGGCAATGCGGTCACAAATCTCCGCGGCAACCCCGAGATCGTGCGTCACGAACACGGTGCTCATGCCCAGGCGTTTTTGCAGCTCACGAATGATCAGCAGCACCTGGATTTGCACCGTGGCATCCAGCGCCGTGGTCGGCTCGTCGGCCAGCAACAGTTTGGGGTTGCAAGACAGGGCGAGCGCAATCATGGATCGCTGGCGCATGCCGCCTGACATTTCGTGTGGGTAGTTGTCCAGCCGTGAACGGGCAGAAGGCACCTTCACCTGCTCCAGCAGGGCCTGGGCGCGGTCGCGCGCCTGAGCCTTTCTGCAACCGGTGTGGCGTTGCACGGCTTCGCCAATCTGCTGACCAATGGTGTAGACCGGGTCCAGCGCCAGTGCCGGGTCCTGAAAGATCATGGCCGTAGTGCCGCCGCGGTAGTCACCGAGTTCGCGTTCACTCATGGCCAGCACATTGCGGCCATCGACCTGCACGCCGCCCATGATGGTGGTGCGCGCGGGGGGCAGAAGTTTCATGAGCGCGCGCAGGGTGACGCTCTTGCCGCAGCCAGATTCACCGATCAGGCCCAGCACCTCACCCGGTTGCACGCTGAAGCTGACATGGTTGACGGCGACGGCTTCGCCACGTGCGGTGTGAAAACGCACGGTAAGATCGCCAACGTCAACCATCGGGCCGCCGCTCGCGTCTTGTGTTGTGGCGGTCATGCGGCGCCTTCCGTGCCATCAGCTATGAGTGGCTGCCAGGTGCCCGCAGTCGCGGCCAGCATGTGGCAGGCGGCGCGATGGTCAATGCTACTGCTCGCGTCCGCTGCCTGCAAAAGGGGCTCGCTTGCGGCACACGCCTGGGCGGTAAACTGGCAGCGGGTGCGAAAGCGGCAACCGCTGGGTGGGTCAATCGGGCTGGGCGGGTCACCCACGATGGGCGGGGCCTGGGTGCGGCGCCACGGGTCCATGCTCGGCATCGACGCCAACAGCGCGCGGGTGTAGGGGTGGGCCGGGCGCTCATACACGTCCTGCACCGGGCCAATCTCCACAATTTTGCCCAGGTACATCACCAGCACCTGGTCGCTGATGTACTGAACCACATTGAGGTCGTGCGAGATGAACAGGTAGGTCAGCTTGAACTCCGCCTTCAAGTCCTGCAGCAGGTTGAGCACCTGGATCTCGACCGACTTGTCCAAGGCTGAGACGGCCTCGTCAAAGATCACAATCTCGGGCTTGAGCGCCAGCGCCCGCGCGATGTTCACGCGCTGGCGCTGCCCGCCCGACACCTCATGCGGGTAGCGCCCCGCAAAACGCGCCGGCTCCAGACCCACGCGGGCGAGCAGGTCGTGCGCTGTGTGGCGGGCCTCATCACGCGGCACGCCGTGCACCACCGGGCCAAACATGATGGAGGCCTCGATGCTCATGCGCGGGTTCAGTGACGCATAAGAATCCTGAAACACCATCTGCACCTTGCTCCGCATCGCCTTGAGCTGGTCGGGCTGCTGGCTCAATTGCAGCCCCGCCATGCGCACGTCGCCATCGTCAGCCTCGATCAGGCCCATGAGCAGGCGCGCGACGGTGGACTTGCCGCAACCTGATTCACCAACAATTCCCAAGGTGGCGCCAGGAGCGAGTTTGAATGAGATGTCAGACACGGCATGCACGACCTTGGGCTTGGCCCCAAAGCGCTCGGGCCGCACCTTGAACTGCTTGCGCAGCCCGGCGACATCGACAATGAAATCAGGCGCGGTGACGACCGTTGAACTCATTTCACATCCATCGCCGTGCGCAGGCCATCGGCCAGCAAGTTGAAGCCTAGCGACACCGCAAAGATCAGCACGCCCGGCAGCGCGGCCAGCAGCGGCTGGCTGTAGATAGCGTTGCGCAGCGAGTTGAGCATCAAGCCCCATTCGGCAGTGGGTGGCTTGGCACCAAGGCCGATGAACGAGAGGCCAGCCGCCATGATGATGGAGACCGACAGCAGGCTGGTCGCGTACACCAGCACCGGGCCGATCACATTGCTGAGCACATGCGCGCGCATGATGGTGCCATCGCCTGCCCCGCTGGCGCGCGCCGCTTCGATGAAGTCCAGGCTGCGCACCTGGGTGGTGGCGCTTTCGGTCACTCGCACCAGCGGCGGGATCAGCACGATGGTGAGCGCCAGCAAGGTGTTTCCCACGCCAGCACCCAGAGCCCCGGCAATGGCAACTGCCAACAGGACGGAGGGAAACGCAAACAGCACATCGACCGTGCGCATGATCAGGGCATTGACCAGCCCACCGCGAAAGCCCGCCACCATGCCCAGCGTGCCGCCAATCAGGAGCGCCATGCCCACGGGTGCCATTCCCATCAGCAACGAGGTGCGACCGCCGTAGAGCAGTCGCGTGAGCATGTCGCGGCCTAGTTCGTCGGTGCCCAGAATGTGGCCCGGTGTGCCCACGGGTTTGAGCCGTTTGAGCACACTGCCCATGCTCGGGTCGCCCGGTGCAATCCAGGGTGCCAGCAAGGCACCGAGGACGATCAGGGCCAGCAGTAACATGCAGGCAATCGACACCTTGTCGCGCAGCAAGCGGCGCGCGACGTCATCCCAGTAACTGCTTTGTTTGGGTGATGGCTCGGCCAATAAAGATGCTGCGCTCATGTGCGTTTGATCCGCGGGTCAAAGAAGGGCTGCAGCATGTCCACCAGCAGGTTCAGCCCCACAAAGAACATCGCCAGCACAAAGATGGTGCCTTGCAGCAGTGGAATATCGCGCTGCAGAATGGCGGTGTTGAGCAGCAGGCCGGTGCCGGGCCAGGTGAATACCGTCTCCACCAGAATCGAGCCGGCCATCAGGTATCCGAGTTGCACGCCAAATACGGCCAGCGCCGTGGGCGCAATATTCTTGGCCAGATGCCGAAAAATGGCACCCCGCCCCATACCTTTAGCTATGAGACCAGTAACGAAGTCTCTGGACAGCGTATCGGCCACCAGTGCCCGAACAGAGCGCATAACAATGCCCGCGGGCATGGCCGCCAGAGTGAGCGTGGGCAGGATGATGTACTGCACGTGGTCCAGCGTCCAGTTGCCAGACCCCGCAGGCCCGGCACCCATGGCGGGGAGCCAGTTGAGCCGCGCCGAAAAAATTGCCACCAGCACAATGCCCAGCCAGTAGTGCGGAATTGACACGCCGGCAATGGCAATGGCTGACATGGCTCGGTCCGCCCCGCTACCATTGCGGTAACCGGCCGCTATACCCAGTGCGCTGCCCACAGTGAACGCAAGGGTCGAGGCCAGACCGGCAAGCAGTAGCGAATTGCCAATCGCCTTGCCGATCTCTTCCGCTACCGGCCGCCCGCTGCTGATGGATTTGCCTAGGTCGCCTGTTACCGCGCGCTGAAGCCATAGCAGGTATTGCACCGGTACGGGCTTATCCAGCCCGTACTGCGCCTTCACTAGGTCTACGACATCTTGCGAAGCATCCGATGGCAGCACGGCCGACAGCGGGTCACCCGGCGCCAGGTACACCAGCGAGAAGCACAGTGCCGTGACAGCCAGCGCGATGGGAATCGCAAACAGCAGGCGCTTGATCAGGTAGGTGAACATCAAGGCTGGCTTCGCGGCGGCTTCACTTGTCCATCGAGATGGTGTTGAAGTCCAGGAACCAGTTTTGCGGCTGCACAAAGCCCTTCACTTTTTTCGACATGGCGCGTGGTGCCACGTCATGCGCCACGAAGAGGAACAACGCGTCGTTCACAAACTTCTCGTGTGCCTTCTGAATGGACGTGAGCTGCACCTTGGGGTCGAAGCTGTTGCGCACGCCGTCAAACAGCTGGTCCATCTCTTTGTCGGCGTAGTAGCCCCAGTTGGTGCCTTTGGGCGGCAGCAGGGCACCGTCCAAGTGGCGGATGAGCGAGGTGAACGGGTCCTGACTGAAGTAGGAGCTATTGGTCGACGCAGCACCCTTTGTGCCAGGGTCTTTAGCCCCGGCGCGCCAGTTGGCCAACAGGGCGTTCCAGTCACGCACATCAAACTCGACCTGGATACCGATCTCAGCCAGGTTTTGCTGGATCAGTTCGTTCATCAACTGTGGCTGCATCTGGCCCGAGCCGGATGGCGAGATAATGGCTTTGACCTTCAGCGGCTTCTCCTTCGAGAAGCCGGCCTGCGCCATCAGGGCCTTGGCGGCGGGCACGTCGTACTTCACCTCAAATGCAGGTTTACCAAACCAGGGGCTGTTGGGTGGCACCATGCCTTTGGCTGACACCATCATGCCACCCAGTAGGTTCTTCATGCCTTCTCGGTCGATGGCCAGGTTGGCTGCCTTGCGCACGCGGATGTCATTCCACGGCGAGCCTTCAAGCCGCGAAAAGTGCCAAGGCCACACGTGGGGGTAGACGTTACTGGTCAGCGCAAAGCCTGCCCCCTTCAGGCTGTCCAAGGCGTCAGGTGGGGGTGCTTCAATCCAGTCCACCTGGCCGGAGCGCAGAGCCGCCACGCGAGCCGATGCATCGGGGACGGGCAGCAGCACCAACTGGTCCAGTTTCGGCGTGTGCGCCTTGTTCCAGTAGTCAGCGTTGCGGGCCAGCACGGCGCGCTCACGCGGCACGTAGCTCTCCAGCTTCCAGGGTCCGGTGCCGGAAGGCTTCTTCAGGAAATTGTCCCAGCTCTTGCCCATGGCCTGCCATTGCGCCGGGCTGGACATCACAATCCAGGCCATCTGGTACGGCAGCAGTGCTTCGGGTTCGGCGGTGATGATTTCAACCGTCAGGTCATTGATGACCTTGTAGCTTTTGACGGAAGGGATGCGGCCCCGGCCTTGCGCGGCCTGCTTGGGGTCAAACTGCTCGGCTTTCGAATCAAGAATCTTGTCCAAGTTCCACACCACCGATTGGGCGGTAAAGGCTGAGCCGTCGTGGAATTTCACGCCCGGGCGTAGTTTGAAGGTCCAGCGCAGTTTGTCGGCGGCGTCCACTTGCCAGTCGGTAGACAGGCCGGGCATCAGTGGCGCTGCCTTGTCGGCGGCCGACAGGTCATAAGCCACAAGGGCTTCAAACACGGTGTAACCCATGAAACGCATGCCTTCGGCTCCCTGGTCAGTCTGACCGTTGGGCAGGGGAATGTCAGATGCAGTCATGGCGATGCGGAGCGTGCCTTGTGCAAAGGCTGTGCCTGCAGTAGTGCACAGCAGGGCACCTAGGGCCATCGCGGTCAATGCACTGCGGGTGTGGCCCAAAGCGCGGTTGGCAAAGGGCTGGAAACGGGGTAAATCACAGAGTCTCATGGCGTTCCTTTGGACAAGATGGCGGGCGGATTGCCCGGTCTTTTCGAGATAAGCTATTTTCATGCCAAGTACATTGTGAAAATATTTTTTCACAGTTAAGGCGTTTAAAACTTAATGGAATCAATAGCTTGGCGATTTATGAAGTGCAAATAAGGCGTGCCTGGCGTCGACCGAATGCGATGAAAAGTAACCCTCAAAGCACCCTGGCAGTGCATGGGCAGGATATGCGCTATGTCCAATCAGGTGCGGGCGCAGCCTAAAACTCACCCAGCGCGTCGTGCCGGGCTTCAATCACGGCCAGCCGTTCTCGCCCAGTGTGGTCGGAGAGCTCAATCACGCTGTTGGCCAAAAGATGGCACAAAGCGATTACTGCCACATGGTTGTCCAAGGGGCCCGGCGACGCGCAGGCGCATTGAAGGTGCCAAGTGACGCTGGTGTTGCGAGCCAGATTTTCATCACTGATAAACAGCACTTGGGCTCCAGTTTTCACCAACTGATCCAGTATGGTGCGCAGTCTGGCAGGACGCCTGCGCAGGCCGAATACCACCACCATGTCATGCTCGGTAATGCTCCCCAAGTATTCCCCAAAAGTGCCGCCGGGATTGGGGAACACTAGTATCTCTTCCTTCACCTGAAATATCTGCCACTGCAGGTAAGTCGCCAATGACTGGCTGGAGCGAAAACCCGTCACCCACACCTTGCGAGCACCCAGCAGGGTGCGGGCCATGGCCTGAAGGTCGGATGCCAGAATGCGCGAAAAGGTCCAACGAAGGTTCTCGTGTCCCTGCGCCACTTGTCCTTCAAGCGATGCGTCTGAGGAGTCCGTTCCCCGCCCCGCAAGAAACAGAGCCGAACCCGCTTGCTTTTCCTCGCGCACGTTGCGCCGCGCGGCATCAAAGCTGGTGTAGCCCAGCCGCCGTACAAAACGCGTCACCGTTGCGTTGGACACGCCCGAAAGTCGTGCCAGCTCAGACGCAGAGTAACTGGCCAGTTCCCCCGGAAAGTCCAGCACAAATTCAGCCAGCTTCTTTTCAGAGGGATGCAGACTGGCAAACGCCTCGCGCACACGGGCGAGGAACGAGGCGGCAGGCGGTTTTTGGGCAGACATAACCTTGGAGTTTATGGCCTAGAGGTAGTGGGTGCTCCTTTCCGCATTGGCGTCCATACCTTGTCAGAGCATAGCTGCAACACGTTATTGCATCGGTCTGCTGAAATACAGACGGTCACCCACGTGGTGGCGAATGTCAGCTTTCTGCCATTGCTTTAAGTGCGCTGGATTTCCGCTTTGCGTCTGATGCAGAGGTAGAGACCGATCAACTGGTCGCCCGAAAGCGGGCACTCAAGATCTGATGAATTCGGACAACCAATATCTGCATCAGAGAAGTCAACTTGAAAATTGGACTTCCTGTATCGACCCAAAGAGGAAAAAAGATGGGTGATATTGCGTGCCCAGAGACGCACCTTCGCCGGGAAAGTGTCGTGGGCACGTTGTAGGACTGACATTCAGAAGTTGCCGTCCATAGCGAACGAGTCATGGCCTCACAGTCCACTTCCAGCATCAGTCATCGGAGATGAAGGTGACAATCGCAGACTTGACGGTCGGTTTCACACGTACAGACGATACCTAAAACATGCCGTTTCTGCTGCTTCGGTACTTGACCTAGAGCCTCTTGCCTTAGCCTTTGGGCATCGAGGTTCTCAACGTGCTCTAGTGGGGCCTCGTCATGTCAAAGGAAAAGCGCTGTGGAGATTTCAAAGTACTACGCTTTTCCACCCCCGCGCAGGATCGGTCGAGCCTTTGCAGTTTGATATACGCCGTTATACAAGACGCTCTGGTGAACATGGGCACCAATTACCTCACCGGGCACCAGCCATCTATCCAGAAGATTGGCCGCATAAGATCTCAGTTGGCTCAAGTCACTGAGTCGGTACTCAAACGCAACTGGACTGTCCGCTACTCGTTTGGCGCAGATTGTTCGACATTCGCCCTTTCAAATACCTGCAAGCGAAAACTCATCAACCTCAGCTGGTACCGGCTGTGAAGTCAGATTCATGGCTTGCGCAAGGTCACGCGACACCAAGTTCCAGCTGACTTCGCCAGTATCTTGGATGTTCTCGACAGAGTCCTTCCAGCCCTCGCTGGAAAAGCCATTGATCAGAGGTTCAACAAGTTTACGACAGGCGACAAGTGCGCACCGCAAGGCCAACGAAATGATCGCAATTCCAAAGTTTGAAATAAGAAAAGGGTTTGCTACTACTTTCATAGCGGCAAACCCTTATGTGCTGGCGGAGCGGACGGGACTCGAACCCGCGACCCCCGGCGTGACAGGCCGGTATTCTAACCAACTGAACTACCACTCCTGGTAGAGGTAACGTTTACTCTTGCGAGTCAAGTTGCAGACCCTTGCGGGCTTGCGGCACGCACTTTAGGTGCCCGCCTTGTTACCAACTTGTGCCGTTTTGTCTTGCAACAAAAACCTGGCGACCCCACGGGGATTCGAACCCCGGTACTCACCGTGAAAGGGTGATGTCCTAGGCCTCTAGACGATGGGGTCAAAACCTTGGACTAATCCGTTCCCGAAAACTCTTGGTGGAGGTAAGCAGGATCGAACTGCTGACCTCTTGCATGCCATGCAAGCGCTCTCCCAGCTGAGCTATACCCCCAAACCCGAAACGCTGCAACTTATCTCAATTTCAGCATTCTTAATTCCCGAGCCTTCAATTATAGCCTGAAAATCAGACTCGGCCCAGTCGCGCAATTACCGTTTGGCGATCGAACAACGCCAGCACAGCATCAAGCGACGGTGTTTGCGGCGTGCCCAGCACCAAAACCCTCACTGGCATCGCCAATTGGGGCATTTTAAGACCGGTGGCAAGCAAGGCGTCCTTGATTGCAGCCGCGATGGAGGGCTTGTCCCATGTGCACGATTCCAGTTTTCCCGCCAGCACCTGCAATGCCGGACGGACCACATCTGTCACATGCTGGGTCATTTCTGTAGCATTGGGCATTACGTCCTGATAAAACTTTGCGGCCCAGTCGGCCAGAGCAATGGTTGTATCGCACCGGTCCTTGAACAGTGCACAGATGGCCTCCAGGCGGGAATCCGCAGCCACGGTCACAGGGGCAGGTTGCCGGGACAACTGGCTGGACACGAGTTGCGCCAGCCGTTGGTTATCAGCTTGCTTGATGTAGTGCGCATTCACCCACAACAGTTTGACCGGGTCCCATTGCGCCGGGCTTTTATTCAAATGGCTGCCATCAAACCAGTTCACCAACTGCTCGCGATTAAACAGTTCTTCGTCACCATGGCTCCAGCCCAGGCGCGCCAGATAGTTGAGCATGGCTTCGGGAAGATAACCGCCCTCCTCATAGGCTGTCACGCTAACGGCACCACGCCGCTTGGACAGCTTTTGGCCATCGTCACCCAAAATCACCGGGCAGTGTCCGAACTGCGGCAACGGCGCACCCAGCGCATTGAACATGTTGATCTGCCAAGGCGTGTTGTTAATATGTTCATCGCCACGAAACACATGGCTGATCTGCATGTCCCAATCATCCACCACCACCGCAAAGTTGTAGGTCGGAACACCATCTGTTCGCGCGATGATGAGATCGTCAATCTCCCGGTTGCTGATGGTGATTGGACCCTTGACCAAGTCGTTCCAGGTCACGTCGCCATCCGGTGGATTGCAAAACCGGACTACTGGCAATACGCCATGCGGAACGGGGGGCAGGGTCTTGCCTGGCGCAGGCCGCCAGCGACCGTCGTACAGTGTTTTTTCGCCTTTGGCCCGTTTCGCTTCCCTAGTCGCCTCCAGTTCTTCGGGCGTGCTGTAGCAATGGTATGCCTTGCCCTCAGCAATCAGGCGGTCAACCACAGCGTTATAGCGATCCAGACGCTGCATCTGGTAAATCGGGCCTTCGTCGTAGTCCAGCCCCAGCCAGCTCATGGACGCCAGAATCTGATCAACTGAATCCTGAGTCGAGCGCGCCACGTCGGTATCTTCGATGCGCAGCACGAACTGTCCGCCATAGTGACGAGCGTAGGCCCAGGAATATAAAGCGGTGCGGGCAGTGCCCAGATGCAAAAAGCCGGTCGGCGAGGGGGCAATTCGGGTTCTGATCATGAATTATTTCAACGTATCCAGACCGCGCAACAAGTCCGCCTTCATATCGTCGGGATGTTCCAGACCTACAGCCATACGGATAAGCCCCTGACCAATGCCGGCGGCTTGTCGCTGGTCTTCAGAAAGCTTGCCGTGCGAAGTGCTGGCAGCATGTGTGAGCAGGGTTTTGGTGTCCCCCAGATTGGTACACAGTGACAGTGTCTGCAAGCTGTCCAGAACATGGAAGGCGCCGGCACGTGCGGCTTGCGGCGTATCGGCTTTCACGTCAAATGACAGTACGGCACCGCCCAAGCCCGACATTTGCTTCATGGACAGCTCATGCTGCGGATGGCTCGTCAACCCGGGGTAATACACGCGCGAGACTTTCGGGTGCTGCTCCAGCCACAAGGCCAGTTCGTGCGCTCTGGCACTTTGCGCGCGCATGCGAATATCAAGCGTCTCCAAGCCCTTGAGGACGACCCAGGCATTGAAGGGCGACAGCACCATGCCACCGTTTTTTTGCACGGGCAAAAACTTTTCCTGAATCATTTTCTCACTGGCGCACAGTGCCCCAGCCATTACGCGACCTTGTCCGTCCAGATACTTTGTGCCGGAGTGCATGACGATATCGGCACCCATGGCCACCGGCCGCTGCAAGATGGGCGTGGCGAAGCAGTTGTCCACGGCCAACAGGGCCCCCGCGTTGTGCGCCAAGTCCGCCAGAGCGGCAATGTCGCACACGTCAGTCAACGGGTTGGTGGGCGTTTCAGCAAACAGTATTTTGGTATTGGGGCGAATCGCCGCTTTCCATGCCGCCACGTCGCTTTGCGGCACGATGGATGACTCCACACCAAAGCGCGCAAATTCGGTGCCGATGAGCTTGATCGTGGAGCCAAACATGCTTTGCGAGTAGACGACGTGGTCGCCCGTCTTAAGCAGGCTGAAAAGCATCAGCATGATGGCGGCCATGCCAGTCGACGTGGCGATAGCGGCTTCGGTGCCTTCCATCGCGGCCAAACGCATCTCAAAGCTGGTAACCGTGGGGTTACCCGAGCGAGCATAGGTGTAGCCCTCTTCGTCACCGGCAAAGCGCCGTGCCGAGGCTTCTGCCGAAGGCTGCACATAGCCGCTGGTGAGGTATAGCGCCTCTGAGTTTTCGCCGTACTGGCTGCGTTCCACAGCCACGCGCACAGCCAGGGTGTCGCGGTGCAGGTTGTCTGGTAATTTCTTCAAAGTCATGGTTTTAAGGCTGTGTCAGTCAACGTGGTTGGGCAGCGCCAGACGGGAAGTGTCTTCCTCGTTTTCGTCGGCATTGACCCGGTTTTCGTTCAGCCGCGTGATGTCATCAAAGGAGATATCGCCCGTGACATAGACGCCATCAAAGCAGGATGCGTCAAAACCATCCAGCTTGGTGTTCAGCGAGCCAATGGCTTTTTTCATTCCATCCACATCCTGGTAAATCAGCGCATCACAACCGATGATTTCGCGAATTTCATCCACGGTGCGGTTGTGCGCCACCAACTCGTCAGCGGTCGGCATGTCGATGCCATATACGTTGGGGTAACGCACCGGCGGTGCGGCGCTAGCCAGATAGACCTTGCGTGCACCAGCGTCCCGAGCCATCTGCACGATCTCCTTAGAGGTGGTGCCCCGCACAATGGAATCATCGACCAGCAGCACGTTGCGACCTTTGAACTCGCTGGCAATCACGTTGAGCTTTTGACGGACAGATTTCTTTCGTACGGCATGCCCCGGCATGATGAAGGTTCGCCCTACATAGCGGTTCTTCACAAAACCTTCACGATAGGGCAAACCCAGCAACTGGGCCAGTTGCGCAGCGCTGGGGCGGCTGGACTCGGGGATGGGAATCACCACGTCAATCTCATTGGGTGGCACCGTCGAAATGACACGCTTGGCCAGCGTTTCACCCAGATTCAAGCGTGCCTGGTAGACCGAAATGGTGTCCATCACGGAATCAGGCCGGGCCAGGTACACAAATTCAAAAATGCAGGGTTTCAACACAGGGTGGTCAGCACATTGCTGGCTGTAAACCTTGCCCTGCAGGTCGACGAACACCGCTTCGCCGGGCGAAATGTTCCGCTCAAACGTATGCGATGTACCTTCCAGCGCCACCGACTCGCTGGCCAGCATCACCGTGCCATCGCCACGGCCCATGCACAGCGGGCGAATGCCAAACGGATCGCGAAAGGCCAAGACACCATGCCCGGCAATCAGCGCGATGACCGAATAGGAGCCCTTGACGCGCCGATGCACGTTGCGCACAGCGGCAAACAGGTCATCGGGTTGCAGAGGAAGACCACGGGTGGTGCGCTCAATTTCGTGCGCTAGCACGTTGAGCAACACTTCAGAATCGCTTTCGGTGTTGATATGACGGTGATCCGTGCTGAACAGCTCGGATTTGAGTGCATGCGCATTGGTCAGGTTACCGTTGTGCACCAGCACAATGCCAAACGGCGCATTCACATAAAACGGCTGGGCTTCCTCTTCGCTGTAGGCATTGCCCGCGGTGGGGTAACGCACCTGGCCCAACCCACAGTTACCCGGTAGCGCACGCATGTTACGGGTACGAAAAACATCCTTCACTAGCCCCTTCGCCTTGTGCATGAAGAACTTGCGTTCCTGCTGCGTAACGATACCCGCAGCATCCTGCCCGCGATGCTGCAACAGCAGCAATGCATCGTAGATCAGCTGATTGACGGGTACGTTACTGACAACCCCAACAATTCCACACATTATGGTAAGTACTTTCCAAATTCAACAGGCAACACCGGTTTCAAACCCTTAAGCGCGATAGTGGACAAATTGGCACCCACGGACTCCTGCCACCATGCAGCCGTTTTCAGCGGCGTCATGAGCACCACCACGGTCGCTGCCAGCAACAGCACCAGACCGCGCAGCAAACCAAACACAGCCCCCAGCGCACGATCGGCAGGCCGCATACCCACGGACTCGATCAGTTTTTTGATCAACCATGCCGCCAGCCCACCAGCAAACACCACGCCCACAAACACCACCACAAAACCCGCTGCGTAACGAACCGCCTCACCGGCTCCCGACATGGGTAATTTTTCCGCTACATCCGGCGCAAACCACTGGGCAGCCACGAATGCAGCCACCCAGCTCAGCGCCGATACCACTTCGTAAACCAGCCCGCGCCAGGCGCCGAGTAACAGGGAACCCAGCAACACCACCAGAAAAATCCAGTCCAGCGCAGTCATCAACCACCCGCCATCACAGCGTCAACACAGCTGCAGACAGATCCAGTTTCTTGATTTTTTCAGCCGCCTGGTCAGCCTCTGTACGCCCGGCAAAGGGGCCGACACGCACACGAATCCGTCGACCATCTTTCGTCTCAACCACCTGCGTATAAGTCTTGAGACCTGCTTTTTCCACCTTCAGCCGGGCTTCGCGGGCTTTGGCCACATCGGCAAATGCACCCACCTGGACGACGAAACGGCCGTCTGCTGCAGCTGGCTCCTTGGCTACAACATCCTTGCCTTCCAGAAGTGCCTTGGCTTTGGCACTCTCTGTTGGCTTCACTGCTGCCGGCGTTTCGACTGGCTTGGGCTCAGATTTTTTTGCAACGACAGGTGCTTCAGAAGCTGCCACGGCCGGTTTAGGTGGTTTTTCAACGGGCGCAGCGGCTTCAGGCACCGTGGCCGGGGCCACAGCCACCGGCTTTGCTGGCGCAGAAGCTACCGCAATGGATGGTGCGGGTACAGCAGGAACAACCAGCGGCTTGACCTTGTTCTTGTCCGGGATTTCGATTGGAATATCGACAGCGATGGGCCGTGGCTGGTTGTCAAACAGCAACGGAAAGCCAATCACACCCACCAGAACCAGCACGGCGGCGCCAATCAGCCGGTGTTTGGCACGCTTGCGCATGACCTCGACGCTGTCGGGCTGGGTGGGCGTGGCAGACGAGTCGCCAGCGTTTTTCCGGAATTTGAAAAAAGCCATGTAGGAAGACTCAGGGATTCAGGTGTTTGGCATGAAGGCGCGGGGTCCCATCCTTCAAAATGCCGCCCACGGTATAGAACGAACCAAAGACCACGATTCTATCAGCGGGGTCCGCGGCACCGACGGCAGCACGCAGCGCATCCACGGGGTCGGCAAAGGCCAGCGCCGACGCGTCTTTGCGCGTGTTCTGCGTTTGCCATTTTTCCATCAACTTGATGCCCGATTCAGCCCGTGCCGTGGGCAAATCGGTGAAATACCATTTGTCGATTAACGGCCCTACCTTGCCCAGCATGGGCGCCAGGTCCTTGTCGGCCATGGCGCCGAAAACCGCGTGGGTGGTCGGGAAATAGCCCATCGCATCCAGATTGGCGGCCAGCGCCGCCACCGAATGCGGGTTGTGCGCCACGTCCAGCACCAGCGTGGGCTGGCCCGGGATAATTTGGAAACGCCCCGGAAGCTCGACCATGGCCAGGCCGTTGCGAATGGCCTGCGCCGTCACCGGCAGGCGTTCGCGCAGGGCAGTCAACACCGCCAGCACGCCCGAGGCGTTGACCAGCTGGTTGGCGCCTCGCAGCGCCGGATAAGCCAGGCCGCTGTAACGACGGTCCCGCCCGGCCCAGGCCCATTGCTGTTTGTCACCCGAAACGTTGAAATCCACACCGAAGCGCCACAAATCGGCGTCGATCTCCAGCGCGCGGTCCAGCACGCTCTGCGGCGGCACGGGGTCGCTGACGATCACCGGGCGCCCGGTGCGCATGATGCCGGCCTTTTCACGGCCAATCGACTCCCGGTCTGGCCCCAGCAGCTCCATGTGGTCCAGATCGATGCTGGTGATCACGGCGCAATCCGGGTCGATGATGTTCGTGGCGTCCAGCCGCCCACCCAGTCCCACCTCCAGAATGACCACGTCAAGGTTGGAGCGGGCCATCACCTGCAGAATGGCCAGTGTGGAGAATTCGAAATACGTGAGTGAAATTGCAGGGTCAAATTGGCACCTGGCCCTCTCCACATCTGCGAAGGCATCTATCAACTCCGCAGCAAATACCGCCTCACTTAGCAAACGCAGCCGCTCCTCAAACCGCACCAGATGCGGCGAGGTATACACCCCAGTGCGATAACCTGCCTGGCCCAGAATGGCCTCCAGCATGGCGCAGGTGGAACCCTTGCCGTTGGTGCCGGCTACGGTGATGACCGGGCAGCTGAAACCCAAGCCCATGCGGGTAGCCACAGAGCGCACGCGTTCCAGCCCCATGTCGATAGCTTTGGGGTGTAACTGCTCGCAGTAGGCGAGCCATTCGTCGAGTGTTTTGAAATCGGTTGTCATACAGGGGTGAATTGTCGCGCACATGGGTCGCGTACCGGGATAGCTCCACAGATTGCGGCATGATGACGACTATGAAATCCACATCCATCACGGTCTACGGCATACCCAATTGCGATACTGTCAAAAAAGCGCGCGCCTGGTTAACCAGCAACGGCGTGGACTATCAGTTTCACGACTTAAAAAAGCAGGGCGTGCCCCTGCCCCAGCTCGACAACTGGCTGAAAACGGTGGGCTGGGAAAAACTGGTGAACCGCCAGGGCACCACCTGGCGCAAGCTGGACGATGCTGTCAAAGCCACCGTGGTGGACGCCCCAAGCGCCAAAACCCTGATGCTGGCGCAGGCCAGCGTGATCAAGCGCCCGGTGGTGGAGTGGTCGGCCGGCGACGTAACGGTTGGCTTCGACGCCGCGCGCTGGCAGCAGCGGGTCGCCTAAAATAGGGCCATGACTACCGACACCCTCTCCAATCTATCCGTCACGACCAAAGCCAACGTCTACTTCGACGGCAAATGCGTGAGCCACAACATCACGCTGGCCGACGGCACCAAAAAATCGGTCGGCGTGGTACTGCCCGCCACCCTCACCTTCAACACCGGCGCACCTGAAATCATGGAATGTGTGGCCGGCTCATGCGAATACAAACTGGCAGGCACTGATGCATGGGTCAAATCCTCGACAGGTGAGAAGTTCAGTGTTCCAGGCAATTCGAAGTTTGACATTCGGGTGGCTGACGCTTACCACTACATCTGCCATTTCGGCTGAGCATCTCGGTTAAACCATCTCACTACACCGCTCGTATTTGCTACTCTTTTTATAGCTGCTCACGCTTATTAGGCGAGGGCTAAGGTCCAAACTAATGTCCAAAACCATCCTGCAAAACACTCCCGTCGGCCAAAAGGTCGGCATCGCCTTTTCGGGCGGACTGGACACCAGTGCCGCCCTGCTATGGATGAAGAAGAAAGGTGCCCTGCCCTACGCCTACACCGCCAACCTGGGCCAACCGGATGAAGCCGATTACGACGAAATTCCGCGCAAGGCGATGGAGTACGGCGCGGAAAAGGCCCGATTGGTGGACTGCCGCCCGCAGCTTGCCGCCGAAGGCATTGCCGCGCTGCAAAGTGGCGCCTTCCACATCACCACCGCAGGCGCCACCTACTTCAACACCACACCGCTGGGCCGCGCCGTGACTGGCACCATGCTGGTGTCGGCGATGAAACAGGACGATGTGAACATCTGGGGCGACGGCAGCACCTTCAAGGGCAATGACATCGAGCGCTTTTACCGCTACGGCCTGCTGACCAACCCCGCACTGAAGATCTATAAGCCCTGGCTGGATCAGGCTTTTATCGACGAGCTGGGCGGACGCTCCGAAATGTCGGCTTTCATGACAGCCAACGGCTTTGGCTACAAGATGTCGGCTGAAAAGGCCTACAGCACCGACAGCAACATGCTGGGTGCCACACACGAGGCCAAAGACCTGGAGTTTTTGAACTCCGGCATCAAGATCGTCAACCCCATCATGGGCGTGCCGTTCTGGAAAGACGACTGCGTCGTCAAGGCCGAAGAGGTGTCAGTGCGCTTTGAAGAAGGCCGTCCGGTGGCGCTGAACGGCGTCGAATACCCCGACTTGGTGACATTGATTTTGGAAGCCAACCGCATTGGTGGACGCCACGGCCTGGGCATGAGCGACCAAATCGAGAATCGCATTATCGAAGCCAAGAGCCGCGGCATCTACGAAGCCCCGGGCCTCGCGCTGCTGTTCATCGCCTATGAGCGCCTGGTCACCGGCATCCACAATGAAGACACCATTGAGCAGTACCGGGATAACGGCCGCAAGCTCGGCCGCCTGCTGTACCAGGGCCGCTGGTTCGACAGCCAGGCCATCATGCTGCGCGAAACCGCCCAGCGCTGGGTGGCCCGGGCCGTGACTGGCACCGTGACGCTGGAACTGCGCCGTGGCAATGACTACTCGCTGCTCAACACCGAGAGCCCCAACCTGACCTACGCGCCCGAACGTTTGAGCATGGAAAAGGTGGAAGACGCGCCGTTCAGCCCGCTGGACCGCATTGGTCAGCTGACCATGCGCAACCTGGACATCACCGACACGAGAGCCAAGCTGGGCATTTATGCGCAGGCCGGGCTGTTGTCACTGGGCAAGGACGGGGATTTCCTCAAATTGGGCAGGGACTGACCTTTCGCACGATGGAAGAAAAGCCCGCTTCTGCGAGCTTTTGTTGTCGGACGGCTAGACCACCACCGGTTCCGGCTCCAATAGGATGCCAAAGCGCTCATACACACTGGTCTGAATGGCCTTGGCCAGCGTCATCACTTCGCCGCCAGTGGCGCCGTTGCCATCGGTCCCGACGCCACGATTGACCAGCACCAGCGCCTGCCTTTCGTAAACACCTGCCTGCCCGACCGATTTGCCCTTCCAGCCGCAGGCATCGATTAACCAGCCGGCCGCCAGCTTCACCGAGCCGTCCGCCAAGTGGTAATGCACGATTTTGGGTTCGCGGGCGATGATGTCGTCGCACTGGTCCTGCGTCACAGTGGGGTTTTTGAAGAAACTGCCCGCGTTGCCGATCACCTGCGGGTCCGGCAGTTTGGTGCGGCGAATGTCACAAATCCACTGGTAAATCTGCTGAGGCGACGGCGCGGAGACGCCGGACTCAGCCATTTTGCGGTCCAGGTCGGCGTAGCCCAGCACGGCCACCCACGGTTTGGGCAAGCGAAACCGCACCCGCGTGATCAGCGCCCGGTCCTTCAAACCCAAAGCCTGGCGATCCGACCCATCCTCCGACGCCCCGCTTGACGCATGTTTGAAAACCGAGTCGCGGTAACCAAACGCACATTGGGCTGCATTGAGCGTGAACATCTGCCCATTGCGCAAATCAACCGCGTCCAGCGACTCGAACCGGTCCTGTAGCTCCACCCCGTAGGCACCAACGTTTTGCACGGGCGACGCCCCCACGGTGCCGGGGATCAAGGCCATGTTCTCCAGGCCAGGATAGCCTTGTTCAAGCGTCCACGTGACAAAGTCGTGCCAGTTTTCACCCGCGCCGGCCTCCACAATGAAAGCCCTGGTGGTTTCCTCCACCAGCCGCCGACCCATCACCTCCACCTTCAACACTACGGGCTTGACATCACCAGTCAACACAATGTTGCTACCCCCGCCCAGCACAAACTTCAGCGCAGGCCCCAGTTCCGGGTCGCTTATGACGGTCTGCACATCGTCCTCACTGGTCACGCGGACCAGCGAATGCGCCTTCGCCACGATGTGAAAGGTGTTGTAAGGCTGGAGTGGGACGTTTTTCTCGACTAACATGAGAGGATTGTCTCACCGCCTTTTGAGTATCTTTATGCCCTCTTTTGACACCGTCTGCGAAGCCAACCTGGTCGAGGTGAAAAACGGCGTGGAAAACACCGCCAAGGAAATTGCCACACGCTTTGACTTCAAGGGAACCAGCGCCAGCATCGAACTCAAGGACAAAGAAATCACGCTGATTGGCGATGCCGAATTCCAGTTGACGCAAATTGACGATGTATTGCGCAACAAACTCACCAAAAGGAGTGTCGATGTGCGCTTTCTGGACATGGGTGACGTTCAGAAGATTGGCGGCGACAAGGTCAAACAAGTCATCAAGGTGCGCAACGGCATCGAGTCCGAACTGGCCAAGAAAATCCAGCGCATGATCAAGGACAGCAAGCTGAAGGTTCAGGCTGCCATTCAGGGCGATGCCATTCGTGTGACGGGCGCCAAGCGTGATGATCTGCAGGCCGCCATGGCGCTGATCCGCAAGGACGTGACCGACGTACCGGTCAGCTTCAACAATTTCCGCGACTGACCGATTGATGAGACTATCCTCTTTTGTTGTTGCCAGCGTGCTGGCGCTCGCAACATCTGCCCACGCGCAGTCCGTCGCGCTTGCTGGCATGCTGGGCAGCAAGGCGCTTGTCATTGTGGATGGCGGCGCGCCCAAAGGCGTGGCCGTGGGCGAAACGCACCGTGGCGTCAAAATTTTGTCCACACAGGGCGATGTTGCAGTGATCGAGATCGCCGGCAAACGGCACACTTTGCGTGTGGGTGATGCTCCGGCCAGTGTAGGTGGCAGCGGCGGTGGCGGTGCTTCCGGTACCAAAGTGGTGTTGACTGCCGGCACCGGAGGTCACTTTGTGACACAAGGTCAGATAAATGGCCGGGCCACCCAAATGGTGGTAGACACTGGCGCCTCGCTGGTTTCAATCAGTGCAGCAGATGCTGATCGCATGGGACTGGATTACAAGAGTGGACAGCCTGCACGTCTGAGTACGGCCAATGGCGTCACCAACGGATGGAAAATCAAGCTGTCATCCGTCAAGCTGGGGGACGTAGAGGTGTATGAAGTGGACGCCGTAGTGTCGTCAGGCAGCATGCCCTATGTGTTGCTGGGCAACAGCTACCTTACCCGGTTCCAGATGACTCGGACCAACGACCAGATGCTGCTGGAGAAGCGGTTTTGAACGTGCAAAACGAAAACGAATACGAAGAATTGCTGAGCCTGTGGTCGGACCTTGAGTCTGGCCTGGGCGTCATTTTGAGCAGCCCCGGCAGCGTTCAGGAGTTCGAACAGCGGGTGTGGCAATACGACCGATGGATGCAGACGTTGCTGCAGCGTGATGCCGATGTGGGCCTGTATCTGCTTTTTCAGCTGGCCACCAACTCGCCCGTGGGTTACAGCGCATCCCACGCGCTGATCTGTGCCGTGCTCTCGCATTTGATTGCCATTGAGCTCAACCTGGGACTCAAGGAGCGGGACAGCCTGGTTCACGCAGCTTTTACGATGAACGTGGCCATGACAGCGCTTCAGGACGAACTGGCCGGGCAAATGGAAAGGCCCACCTCCGAGCAGCAAAGCGCCATTCGGGCACATGCCGTCAAGGGCAGCCTGATGCTCAATGCCGTAGGCGTGGTCGATAAATTGTGGGTAGAGGTGGTTTCGTCCCATCACGACGAAAGTACCGACCAAGGCGAACTCAGGGCCATTACGCCGGTGAATCGCCTGGCCCGTATCCTGCGTATTGTGGACCGGTATGCCGCGATGATCAGTCCACGTAAGTCACGCACCGGGCGCAGCGCAACCGATTCGGTGCGCGCCATCATCAGCGCCTCTTCCGAACAAGGGGGAGAAGTGGGCCACGCACTGGTTCGCACAGTGGGCCTGTGCCCGCCTGGCACCTATGTGCGACTGGACAATAACGAAATAGCTGTCGTATTGCGACGCAGCGGCAAACCCAACCACCCGCATGTCGCCATCGTGATTGATGATCGGGGTGAAACGCTCAGTCAACCGCGCCTGCACCGTACGTCCGAGGCCAGCCCCAAAATACAGGCTGCGCTAGCGGCAGCTTCAGTGCAATCGCGCCTGAATCACCATCTGGTGCTGCAACTGGGTGCCTACGCAGCGCGGCATTCCTAAGCGGGGGACAACGCCAGAACCAAGCTCACGCCTTCTTCTTGGCGCCCAGTTTCGATTCGTTGCCCTTGACCAGACGGCTGATGTTTTCAGCGTGGCGATAAATAAGCAGCATTGACATCACGCAAAGCGCAAGCATCTGGCTCTTGTCCATGAACCAAGCCACGCCGCCACCCATCAGGTAGAAGACGGGCGCAAACACTGCCGACACCAGTGACGCCAGCGAAGAGTAACGAAAGAAATAAGCAATGATCAGCCAGGTGGCGCCAGTTGCCAGACCCAGCACCCAGCTCACGCCAAACAACACACCAAACGCGGTGGCTACGCCCTTGCCGCCCTGAAATTTGAAAAATATCGGCGCCAGATGCCCCACAAACGCCGCTAGCCCCACCAATGCCACCGTGCCCTCTTCCAGCCCGTACGGCTTGCCGAAGAACTTGATGAGTAAAACGGGTACCAGCCCCTTAAACGCGTCCAGCAACAGCGTCGCGATTGCGGCAGGCTTACTGCCCGAGCGCAGCACGTTGGTAGCACCGGGGTTTTTGCTGCCGTAAGTGCGCGGATCATTCAGCCCCATCACGCGGCTGACGATTACGGCAAACGACAGCGACCCCACCAGGTAGGCAGCCACCGTAGCGAGGATCGGGAAAAAAGCTTGTAGTGAATCCAACATGTTCTCCTGCGTTATTTTTATGGCGCCGCGTCGAGCGCCCTATTCTGCCAGCGCACACTGTACAGACTTGGCATCCAGCAACTGCACACAAACCCCAGGCTCCAGCCCCACGAGATAACCGCGACGTCCACCGTTAATCAGAATCCGGGGCAATGTCAGCACCGATCCTTCAACATACACCGGCATCTGCCGTCGCGTGCCAAAAGGCGATGTGCCGCCCACCAGATAACCACTGTGTCTGTTGGCGATCTCGGGCTTGCAGGGCTCCACCGACTTGGCCCCAATCTGGCGCGCCAGATTTTTGGTGCTGACCTTGCGGTTGCCGTGCATCAGCACCACCAGCGGTTTGGCGTCCTGGTCCTGCATGATGAGTGTCTTGACCACGGTGAATGGGTCCACTCCCAGCACCTCGGCACTGTGCTGCGCACCACCGTGCTCCAGGTAGTCATAAGGGTGCTCCGTGAAGGCCACCTTGTTGGCTTTCAGCAGGGCAGTGGCGGGGGTTTCGGAAACATGTTCTTTTTTGGCCATGGCGGGTATTTTTCGCCGGGTTTTTGTTCGTTCGATAGGCTGGCGCTGGGCGAGAAGCGCGCTATCCCGCGCGTAAGCTCGCCACAACAATCAGAGCGCAGGGTCCCGCATATCCCAACGTATCTTGTCAATCGCAGCCAACAGTTCAGGCGACAACCTGGTTCCCCAAGCATCCAGACACTCATCCAGCTGCGCCACCGACGTCACGCCAATGATGGTGCTGGCCACGCGCCAGTTGGTATAACAAAACGCCAGCGCCATTTGGGTGGGCGTGAGGCCGTGCGCACGCGCCAGTGCGTTATAGCGGCGCGCAGCGGCCAGCGCCTCTGGGCGACCCCAGCGTTGCTTGCGGATAGTTTCGTAAAGCGCAATGCGACCTTCTTTTGGCGCGTTGGGTCCTTCGGTGCCGTGCTCGTCGTACTTGCCTGTGAGCAAACCAAAGCCCAGGGGCGAATACGGAATCAGCGACACACCCAGGCGGTGCATGGTTTCGTCCAGACCGTTGTCCACCGTGCGGTTCACCAGGCAATACGGGTTTTGCACGGTGGCCACGCGCGGCAGGCCGTGCTGCTCGGCCAGGCGGATGAATTCGTGCACACCATAAGGCGTTTCGTTCGACAAACCAATGGCGCGCACCTTGCCGGCCTTGATGAGCTTGGCAAAGGTCTCCAGTTGCTCGTGCACAGAGATCGTTGGCAGATCTTTGGCCGGGTCAAAGTACGGCACGCCAAACGCGGGTACATGGCGGGCTGGCCAGTGGATTTGATACAGGTCGATCACATCAATTTTCAAGCGGCGCAACGAGC